>Ga0207690_10000326_pt1 | contig 31787 bp, 12 predicted proteins | sample KBSC23metaG_FD_184315 | JGI IMG/M metagenome (GOLD analysis project Ga0207690, IMG submission 184315) | Corn rhizosphere microbial communities from Kellogg Biological Station, Michigan, USA - KBS C2-3 metaG (SPAdes) (version 2) | ecosystem: Host-associated > Plants > Roots > Rhizosphere > Soil ... | reverse complement strand
TTTCAAGAACAACCCAGGGAAAGAAGACTGGTGAGATATGGAATGGAAAAGGTTGGAAAAAGGGGTACTAATAAAAGTGAAAGGCCAGGCTTATAGCTAAGAAATTTACTTAATAACACGACCCCTTACTCAGTTTGCCTTACTCGAAAGAAGCACGAGCGTCACCCTAGCCAGCATTCTTTTTATTTGGATTTGGATTTAGTAGAATCCAAGCCATCTTACTCATTGATTAGTAGAGGTCAATTCAATGCTCTAATAAGCTTGCGAGAAAGCCTAAGTGAAGTTCAGTCTCTTTTTTAGTCTGTCTCTTTTCAGTTTTTAAGCAAGTGACCATAGGGCAATGGAAAGATCTGATACGGCCGGCGTTATAGGCCTTGTAGGTTGCAACTCCTTCTAAGATAATAAAACGTAACCACGAGGGAGATTACGAATATTCCAAGCATATACATCTTAGGCCAGTAAGCTAAGGATAGATGAAATCCAGTAAGACAGCCAAGCCAGAAGCAAACGAGTTATCAAGTGGCGAGATAAAGCTTTGTATAGCTGCTGTCTTTTTCATATATACATATGTAGAAAGGGGTATAGCTGAGGAGTTTTGAATTCGAAGAGCAGGCATATTGAGAATAAGCGAGTAGTTTTATTTCTTACCTCACTACTGTTTCAAGTGCTTTTGCCTTCTAGCGAGTGTGAGTTCCCCCTAGGTAGGGCGGGCTATAGACTAAAAGATATCTGTCAATGATAGAGCAGTAGATTTCTTTCTTTTAAGAGTTCTCTTGCTTGTTTTGATTCTGTTTATTGTATTCTGAAGTTCGTTCATCACCTTACTTTTCGTGTCCATCTAGGACTGTTGGTTTATACATGGATCCTATTCTAGACTAGAATAGAACGCGTATCTACGACTTTCCCATCCAAGTAAGCCACGGTGAAGGAAGGTTAAATCTTGTCTAATATATATAAACTTGACCTTTGTTGGTTCATACATACCTTTTCATTCCTGCTAGTAAGGCATTCCAGGTTTGATCAGTGCTTTTCTCGAGGAAGATCAAGATCCAGCTCTAACCATAGTCGGTTCTGCCGGTTTAAGTTTCAGGGCAAGTTTCTTGTGTGGGTGGATACGGTTTCATTCTGACCTTTGATTGTTGACTTCGGGCAAGGTCAAGTCATGGGATATAGTTCAAAAAGTGCCAGAAGGCAGCTACGTCTGAGTTGGATATGGAAGCTGGGTGAAGTAAGACCAATAGAGATGAACTATTGATATTGACCTGGCTAGCGCTAACGCTTTGCAAGGGAGATGGGTCCGCTTGAAATCGCTAGAGTGAGAAGATCTGCTAATGCATATGCTAATAGGCCTGGTTCAACCAAAGCATTTCTTCATGCCCGATTCTACTTATGATTTTTCTGAGTGCTAATACTTCAACTACTATTGTGGCCGGGTCTAGTTCTGCTTGAATCGAAATAGCATCGAATGACGTTCTGCCTGGAATTGACCTTGCTTCTACTTCTTCCGCACCTGCGACTGTATGCGAACGTAAACCGGCACGGGATTCTTTTCCACCCGCTTCTAACTTCTTCCTTGAATCGAACTAGTTTTTATTCCTGAACTCCGGAAATCGTATCCCTTGGGCAACCCATTTATGTAAAGTAAATATTCTACATCTGACTTGATACAAACCTGCACCACCAGCTTCTTCCTTTATACCAGTTCGAGGCGAGGATTGATTGCTTGATCTCAAAAACTCCTAGTTAATGTGCATCAACATTGGAGTCGGTAGCTTCGTCTTCTGCCTCAGGTTTAAAATCACTTATTCCTAGCCGCCTATCCTATCCATGCGCCGCAATAGAGGAAAGAGCAGCAAAGAAATCAAAAGCGTGAAAATGTCTCGATATCGATATGTTAGATGGAGCTCAATCAATAGGTGCCGGATTTCTTATTTCTCAGAGCTGAGGTCAACCTTGCCAACTCTAGTTCTTCCTCGGCCAAGTAATGTAGATTTCCTTGGGAATTCTAGTGATCTCTTTCTTCTTCAGCTACTGCTACGAACGTATTTAGTTTAGAACGAGTAACTACTCGAGGAACTAGGCCATGGTTTCCGTTAGTCTAAGTAGATCAAATCTTGTTGGCAAGAGGACTACTACTGGGATGGGATTATTCTATTACTAATTGATGACCTGGGGGGCTACTCTTCTTTCTCCACTACATATATTTATTTACTGACCTGTTGATAGCGGGGGCAGTAAAGAGGAGAGGAGGAAAAAGAAGTAGAGTTAGGTTCTGTTCTTGTGTGTAAGCCCTCGGTCGATTCGTCTGCTCATTCACAGCGTATGATTCTTATCCAATTGCTTCTTCTGAAAACGCGGCGTCGGTTAATCTTTCTTATTCTCCCTTCGGGGCTCCTCATGTTGCTACTAATAGAAACAGTTCGGACCTTGCTCATACAATCCTCGGGACTACTATTGGTTAATCTTTGTCCTCCCTAGGGAAAGACGATACTTTTTGGGAAAGACAGGGTTAGCGCTGCCTGGGTTGAGCCATTCCTAACAACTCATCCAGCTTGACTAGCTTGCATTAAGAGTAGTTCATTTCCTATAAAGTGTAGCGAGTTTTCTACCTTTTCACATAACCGAGAAAAAAGGCAAAGTTACCCTACTACATGTATTAGCTAGTTTTGTCTAGTCAACATCTAACGCTCATTTCACTATGGGATTTATTTACTCCGATTGCTTCTACTCTCTTACAGCTGGGTGCGCCTATAAGGAAGACTTTTCATAGATTGACTTTGGACAGGCAAGTTGAACTATCAGGCTTCACTAACACAAGTAAGAACAAGTAGAAAACTCCGTATTAAGGGCTGACTTTCCTTTTGACCTAGTTCTTAGCACTAGTGATTAGCACAAAGGAGGAGAGAAAAAAGGATTGAATAAGCGAGCACCAGCATTGACTTTCTTGCTTTAACTAACCTGACGCCTGGCCCTTTTGCTCTAGGCTCTACTCCTTGTCATTGATTTCTAGCTAGCTTTCCCACTCGCATAAAAGGAATGAATCGAGGGTATTTACTTGCATTTCTTTGTCCTACTTGGGTTGGGCTTTAAGAAGAGAGGATTTATTAGCACGACGAGCATCGCATGCTAACCGGGGGATTGAATAGGATATCATAGAATGTAGCATATTGTCTTAACTTATAGGGTAGGGTCTTTCCTATAGCAAATCCTCAGTTTCTGTCCAGAGTCCGCCCTTTAGGTGATGGATCATCTTTATAGAGAGACTAACAATAAGACTAGATTAGATCGTGTGCTTCTTTATAGACGGTGGGCTTAGGTGGATCTCCCTCATCTACCTAGACTAGATTAGAGTGCTCTTATCCTAACCTTAGAGCCTAGTTTTTTACGTGAACTCTTGGGCATTATCGCATTCATGATGACTTATGGGCATAACCAGACGAAGTTAAGAGCTACCTATTGTGCATTAGGTTTTCCTCTAGGATCCGGTTGTAGGGAAAAAGCATTGGTGTATGAGCCTACTGTACCGACTCTCCTCATACTTATGGAGCAAGATCCTGTCCCTTTCTTATAACAGCTCAAGTCAGGAGGGGGAGTATAACACATACCCCTCGTAGGCGGTGGCTAGTTTGAGAACTAATTGCTCATGGCGAGCTTGTTGGATCTTCTTATCCAATCTATCTACAAGATCGGTCAATCTAAACTTTGTCTTATATTCCTATCTCTTGAATTCAACTCTGAGCAGATCGTAGACAGCATGAGGATTAACATTTAGGAACGATGGCATTAAAAGACCGGTTGAATTCACCCTTTCCTCCTTCCATCAAACTCTGGATCCGGGCTCTCCTCCACTATCGTTCCGGGTTGATGAAAGCTCCAACTCCCTATCCTATTTCACCTCGCTTCGGGTTTGCTTTCTTGTTAGCATGTTTGAATCAGCATAAGTGGAGTGCATTGTTTCTTCAGCGTTTTTCACAATTTTATGTTGTGTGAAAGTGCAGAAAGAGATTGAGAATTTCCAACTGTGCTTGGCTTATTTCTTATTTGAAAGTGAGAGTGCTTACTCTTCAAACTCAGACTCACTCAGACCAAGCCTACAAAAAAACAGGGATCTCACCTCTCCCCAAAAAGACATCAACTATATGAATGCATTCTTTGCCACCAAGACACACACCAAGGGTAGCGAGAACTCCTGGTGGACACAGGAAAAAAATATGCAACCAACCCGAAGATGAGGATGTGAACCGCATTACTTCGATCAATAGACTTTGAAGTAAAGTGAAGCGAAGTGACTTTGTGAATTCCACTCGTCTATATATGAGATTTGTGGGTAGCCTTCAATCTCTTCAACTATATAGGCTCACATCAATAGAGAAAATCTCTATCTTCTCTACTAAGAGACTTCTTTTTCTTTCTAGAGATTCCTCTTTCCTATATATATAGAATATACAAGTTGGGTTCGAACCAACGACTCCACCCTCATATGGATTGTGATGCGCGCTCCTTGCTTATCCCAGGCTAGGCTACCAATGAGATCCCACTCACTGGCTTTGGTTAGTTATAGTCAATCCATACCGCCTTCCTAAGGTTAGATCAGATGGCTTGGTTTCATTTCTGAATAAAGAGGAGGCTCGGGAGAGTGAATCTCGTACCTGGCTGGCTTTGATGCGGGTTCCAGGTCATTCAGCTGCTGCTACTTACTTGATGCGTGTACTTCCAGGTTGGAGTTCTTTTACTTTCAAGTTAATCTACTTATTGGACTGGACTGAGTTCTTCGAATAGTTTATTTATGCGAGTTCATTGAAAGACTTAGTGGACCCAGTGAATTAACTTACTCATCGGGATTTTTATATTGAACCGGTGTGTTGAGTAAATGACTAGTTTAGTTGGGTAGAAAGGAATGGTAGCACAGTGCTACATGAACGACTATAACAAGTAGCTTTTTCTGGTGATAAGGAAGGCACTAGTTGGCTCAGCAGTAGTTAGTTAAGCAGGTTCCAAGGCAGGCGAGACAGTGGAATGCCTAGGGACAGCTTGATATGCACCAAGGAAAGTTGGAGCGAAATGGGCTGGTGGCTCAGTTGCTACAGGACTAGTGAAACGAACAGTCAGCTCAGTCAAGAGCAGGTAATTTGTTGGGACAGCCAAGCAAACAGATGTGCTATTTTGTTTTTCCCTTGCATCAACAACTATCCCTAGCTTTCCTGGACCGGGTATATACTCCTCTTTGTCCAGTAGCTCAGTAAGTTGGAACGCGTATTCCAATCCAAGGAAGAAAAGCAGTGACTCTCTGAAACTAGTCAGTGCTCGCTACAGTTGCTTACTACTTGCTCGGGTCAGGCAACAGTGGAGATTCCAGAGAATCTTATGATTTTGGGCCCTATATATTTCTTTCAGGGTTCGGCCAAATATTACGAAGGAAACGGAGAACTATTGCTCGCCTAGATGGCATTCCAAAATGAATGGCGAGGAGACACTCAACCTTTTTGGTATACCTTGAGTAATCCCAACCAATAGGTGCTGGCTGGTCACATTGAATTACTAGGGCTTCTCTCTCTCAATCATTTCATTTCCGTCTCGTAGATCTGCTTCCAGAGGCCACAGGCACGAAGTGTTTGTACAACTATTTAAATGCTATTAAACTCTTTCTTCATGCATGTTGGGTACAAGACAATGATTAGAATCGACTACTGTTAGGCGTGCACGTATCATTCCTGTCAACTTATTCCATAAGGGTAGCTTCACCAGCAAGCACGGGTGAGAATGGGTGTATAAAGTCATTGACAAGGAGAAGAAGCCGCTTCTGTCAGGGGATTGGATTACCCATGAGTCCATCTATGCGGAAATGCAATATTTTAAGCGATCCTCTACTCTCTAAAGCAAGCCACTGAGCTCTGTCAGGTCAGGTAACATAAGACTAACTAGCAAATGCGATACAAATCTATGCACCAACGATTCGAACTTAAAATCTTAGACGTATGTTAACATGAAAGGAGGGGCCTGCCTATTAAGCATTCTATTCCATTTCGTGGAAATGCATGCCAGGGATTGGCCACCCACAAGCACTTCTCCTCCATTGGCGATGTGGGTGAGTTGAGACTGAAAAAAGGGGCTCTTAAGGGTTCCAATTCAGATTTAAGGTCTACGGCTGAATAGAAATAGCAGTATAACTCCCTATAATCCGTGCTGTATTTCCCGTCAGTTTCTTTCTGTCCTACGGAACATGAGTTTTGTATGGAAAAAGGGCTTGCTTGCCCATAGGTAAAAAGACTCAAGGTATACTTTAGGCGTTAAAAGCTGGCTTATTACTTGGAAGAATGACATAAGCTAATAAGATGGGCTTACAAATTTCATTGTAGTGATAGAAATCTTCCTTTCAGTGATTCACCTACCTGGATTTCCCGCCCTGTCATCTCACTAGTCAATGGAAAGAAACCTTTGTCAAGAGTCTGCAAGCACAAGAGTGACTACAACTTTTACTTTACCTTATAATTTAAACTTTGACTTATAAATAACTCTTAGGAAAGCCAGCCCCTTATTAGTACTCCAGAGAGCTACTTCACCCAGAATAAAGAGAAGGTTCGAAGAAACTAATGCATAAAGACCAGGGGCAGGAGTATAGAGAGTACAGCGAAGAAGCGTGTGAGTGGTTTGGACGGAGTGGCAGAAAGGAAGAACCCTCATCTCTTGGACTAAACTCGTACTTTGCGAGAGGCAATACGCAGGAGTAGGAATTCCGATCGGACTTGCTTCTGGGATGGGAGTGCGGACTGCTTTTCTTAGTTACTTTCTTTTTGGTATTTCGTATTTTCAGATGCGTCTTCTTCTTTCTCAGATGGCCCGCATGTAGGTCCAGTGTGCTGCTTTCTTAAGCTGAGTCGTAGCCCTTGACCAACCAGTTAGCCTGTCCCTGCCTTCTCACAGTGGATTTCTCAACAATCTCTTCTCTCAAAGAAGGAATGGAGAGCTCTGTCCTCTCCCTTTTCCTATGCGCGCGTTCATAGTGATATGAGTGAATCGATGTGTATTTATGAGGATCAAACCCTAGAGTGATTCTATCGTAGATTAGGTCTCTGGATCCGGTGTGCCTTGGCCTGACAGCAAGCTGAACAACTTTGCTGATCATCTGGCTTGACTGGGATTCTCCTCTCATAGAACAGATGACTGATGACTTTGTTGGAGGGATGGCCTAAACAAACGTTTATGCCAGAGTGCTTCGGTTGAAGAAAAAACAGAAGGTGAAGCTTGCTCTGTGATGAATTGGGCCTTCCTTCAGCTTCCACATCCTGCTTTGAATTCAAGAGTCCTTCTTTTCTTGAATTGGTCTGGTCGGTCAGTGGTTTGTTTTCTGGGCCTGAATCCCGATCCCCTATTAGAACCTTCTCAAGCAAACCCTCGTAATCCTTTTACATCTCTTAGTCTAGCCCATGCATACCTTGCTTTACCCATCGTTACTTATCGTTCAACTTAGAGCTCGATAGCAAATTCTTCGAGAGTCTCTTGTTCCATCTACTATCCTTTCTGAAGATAATAGAGTAACAGTGCTCCATAGAGAGAGAAAGAAGACACAGTAATGGTAAGCCATTGTAGGGATCAGCCTAGAAGGAGAATCATTAATTCTTGTTTTCATGATATGATGAAACGATTCAATCATGATTGGGGTGTGGGTAATTATCTTCTTTTTTTTTTCATAAGATGCGGTATTCTTGTAGTGGTTCTCGAGGGCAAAGGGGGGGATTTGGGTAAAGCCAGTGGTGGTGATTGTGTCATCCGTTCTCTTCTTAATAACTCCCATCTCCCGAGGCCTAGCTTCGTATTATTTTCTTCATTCAAAGCAACCCATTACTTTTGCTACTACTACCACTAGTCTAGCTGTTGTCTATTTGCAACCATATAATTTTTCTAAGAGTACATGAGATCGTATTGTATTTTGGGTTTGCACTAGCGATAAGGTAAATCAAAATTCTGGCTGGGGGCTGGTTTGAGAGAAGTTTGCTACTCCGGCAGCCTTCCAATGACCTTAATGAAACGGGACGAGTCGCAATGAATCACTACGAAAATAGAAATATATGCACTAATAAAATATAGTCAAGCGAGGAGCCTACGAGTTGATTGAAGAAAGGCACGAGGCGCGGAGCGTCAGGCTTTTGAGAAGTAGTGGAATTGCTTACCTAGGAAGAAGTAGTAGTAGGAGAAGTCAGATCTCTTTGAATAGGTGGTCCGCTTGCTTGGAAAGAAAAGCAAAGTAAGACGCCCTACTTGTACTAATAACTAGAAGAAATCAATGGATTGAAGAACAAAGCAAAACACTGATAGTAGAACTATGGGAGAAAGAAAAGAAGCTTGGTTCACATCTGGTAAGCGAAAGAGTGAAGTGAACTAGGCGTTGAGTTCACTATACGGATTAGCTCATTCGAAATCTATATAGAGTATCTCAATTCAGCTCACTTGGTAGAGTTTTGAGTGAGGGAACCCCGGGGCTGTAGTCATCCAGTTCACAAAGTCTTGAGTTTCTCCAAATGATATAGATAGAAAGAATGGCGATCTACTAATATATTATACTTACTCTATATAAGGGATTTCTACTAGGAAAATCCTCTTTTCATTCCAAAATATATACTTGATTCAGAGATGATCAAAGACTCCTACCCTAACGCGTGACTCTAAAAAATCCAACTGATCTGAGGGTTTTTTCTCCAGTACAAGCAACACATTGGTAATAGCATACTTCCTGCAATACGAAGGGAATGATAAAAATACCTCACCAACCAATAAAAATCCCTAACCTAATTGGGAATACTCTCAAAGGACGGACAATCCGAGTTAAGACGGCCTTCCGAGAAGCACTATTAGGGAATACGCGGGAGGGACATATGTCGTAGTTCCACAACGCGGAGTTCTAATGTGGGGATTGGTCGAAGAGGTTTTATTAGCTAGAAAGGCGCAAGTCTCAGAGCTGAGCTCACCGCTTCGCGCCTCAGAGGGTGTCCAGACCCGGCAGAAGATATAGGCAATGTGAAATGTTCGGCTACTAAATGAAGGAGTTCAGGCTAAGATATTATCGGTTCAGAAGCGCCTGGGTATGGGTAGATCAGCAAGCCCGCTTACCGAACTGTTTCAAAAGAACTCGTAAGAAGCTTTACAGCAGCTCAAAGAACCTATGTATACGGCCCAGTCCTTGCCATGCCCGATCTTCACCCTTAACCATTTAATAAGCTTATGCCAGTGAGGTGTGGATGCAATGGAAAGACCCATATCGACCGTCTTACGACAAAGAAAATCTTGCTATTAAGAGGAAAAGAAATGGAGCTAGGGTCAAGTTCCAGAGGGGTCTCCAAACAGCCTCACACTACACCATCACGTGGGAGCTCCTCCACTCCTGTGGAAAGGGCATGTCTTACTATAGATAGTAGGTCAGCTCAATCACTTTCATCAAATTCCCTTGCTTAAGTACAAAAGCAAACTCCCCAGGTTCAAAAGCAACGGCCATGGGGTCAGGTCACTATACTCGTCAAGGTTGTCGGAGGTCTGTGAGTCATACGACTGTGGTACTGGCACTTTTCAAACTGAGACTCACTAAATATTACGCTTCTGCTCGCAAAGTAGGCCAGCCAATAAAACCCATCTCGTAGGACTCGCTTAGCTAAGGTTCTGGCTCCTTGATGGCTGCCACAAATCCCTTCGTGAATCTCATTTTCATTCATATTTTGCAAATACTTCATTCGATATATTTTTTTAGCTAGCGATGACAATGTCAAACATACCCCGATATCCACATTGTATCTAGTCCAATAAATTGATTTAGCCCGAAGCATCACATCACCTAAAAGACTGATATCCAGCTCCATATAATCCAACAATTGGGCTCTATTCTCCTGAAGAGAAGACACTTGAACTTCGTCATGTGCTATTGAGCCTTTTGAACCTAAGTGCGGACATAAAGTCTTAGCCAATGTTTCTAGACTATTAGGGAGTTGAGTGTATGAATCTCGTAGATGGAACACCAATTTCTTATTCCCCCTTTTTTTCCTATAAATTGATAACTGGTAAAGCTTCTTGTTCCTCATCAGCGGTTTGATGGTGTACTCGACCATATGACTGGCTAAAAACTTCATTAAGTCGATCGGATCGAGAAATTAGATTCGAAAAGTAAACTGTTTTCACGCCCTTGTGAGTAGATCCCAGTTTGGCTATACGCTCTATAAAATCTACCAACATTTTAGTACTCCTTTCTTCAAGGGAAGGTATTATCAAATTGTAATCTTCAAAAAAATATGTGTCTATTTGATCATCCATGGCAGCCACATCATCCCCCGGATTCACCACTAAGAGCCCCGCAGCATAAGGTACAAGCACATTATTTAGTATAACAGTCTCTATATCGGCTACAATGAAAGGAAAACATTTCTGTTTCTTCTGCTTCAATGCCGTGATACACTCAGGATGTTTACGATACCTACCCGGAGCTCTTGCTCTAACTTCTCGTGGTTCACCCCTAGCTATGCCCGCTTCTATTAAATTCCAAATTATGCTTGCAATTTCATCGGAGCTAGGCAACTCTTTGTCAGTGATTTCATGCCTACCAAGCAGGTACACTCTAATGTATACACCCTTTCAGAAAATAAATCCTTCTCGTATTCTGCTGCTTTTTTGATTCATTTTTTCTCAATAATAGCATAGACATCCATGTTGGGCGCAGCATTCCCACTTGAATCTTCCAAAGAGAAATAGCATGACCTATGATAAAGGGCACAGGTTCTCCGCTTGCTCTTCTCATGTTATATCCAATAGTAAACTTCCCATATAACAATTCTGTATTGTACACGTACTTTTTTATTTGAGTAGTTTCATTAGGAACGGAACTTGTAATTGTAATAGAAGCCAGATTTTCTAGTCAGAATACGGTCGGGGGAAGACTATCACTGACCGAGCTTCTCTACACTGACCTTTCTTCTGGTCAAGTTCGCAGCTCTTCGAAGAAATCCGATTCTTTTCCTAGGAGAAGAGATTGATTCTAGTTATCTTTCTTTCAAAGCCATCCATGCATAGAGAAGACTGGGCCCAAAGCATTGTAGGTGAGCGAGTAATCTCTGGAATATAAGAAGAGATAGAGATGGTTCTTTTGGCTCATCAAATGGGACTCGGACTTTGCAGAAAGAGAGTAATGTTTCCTCCTTTCTCACTCGCCTGGCTGGTCTATTTATTGCTATTAGGTCCTAATAGAGAAGAAGCTTTTTCCTGCGAAGATCAAGTTGAACGGTGAGTTCTAAAGGTTTTCCTGATGTACCAGTGTCTGTGTCACTTTCCAAGTAGTCCTTTCTTATTTCTTCAAAGAAAGATTCCCATTTAGAATAAGGAAAGTCAAATAGGGAAGGAAAGGCTAAAAGAACCAATTTTTCTTGTTTTACCACTTCAGCTACAGCGATCAAGGGTTCGTGTTAAGTTTCGAACTTGTGAAGAATTGCCAGTGGGAGACTGTTTCTTTCTCTAATTCCATAGTCTTTCAGCCAACAAAGCACTCTAATTTATGTATTAGAAATACTATTTGCTCGTAGCCTAGAGGTGTAGACAGGAATGCTATGTCAAGGCTAGGTTAGGTGCCTGGGAAAGCCTAGGATAGGAGCTCTTGGGCACATTACCCCTGCTACAGTTGAGACGGTCCCAGTCTTTTCTCTTTTTAGGTAATTAGGATCATTAAGAGGTGCTTAGAGGGGTGATACCAGAACGAATAGTTATTCTCACTTTAGGTCATATGGTGTAGCTGAAAGATCTACAAGTGTTTACCGTGATTCATCTTGAATTCCAATTATGTCCCTGCATTTCTGGTGTCCTTCTTGCTTCACTTCTTCTACTTGGACGGGGGAAGCCACTGGAGTCCCCGCCTCTAGTTGAGGGGCTTCCGGGACCCCCTCGATTTGTGGGGCTTCCGGGTTGACCGGAGGATGATGACTCCCCCGTTTCCAAATTCGCTTTTGGGGTAAGTCAAGAATTTCATCTTCCCTCGGTCGTTTACCAAGTGAGGTCTGTTCCCCCCTTAATCTTCTGCACGTGGCCGTGCCTACTAAAATAATAGTACAAATAGCACAGAGTAGTACTGACGTTTCAAATGAACTAAGTAAAATATTGTTCTCCATACTTAAGAAAGCATGATTGTAGCTCCGCTTCTTGCTTTGCTCTAAGCAGAAAGACTTATCTGAAATCGCAGGTTGGGTTTTCCAACCAAAAGAAAGACATGGGAGTCTTTGTGCATCTTCTTCTTCGTAACCCAAGGACCGACGAACAGAAATTGAAACAACGCAACCGTACTATACTATCTATTTACGATAATTTGATTGCTGACAACATCACGCTTCTCTTTCTTATTCTTTTTTATATAACTGTCACTTTACCGGGCCGGAAAAGTGACACCGTCACGTCTCAGGGTCGTATGCCTGGAACAAGAAGGGTCGTCGTACAATTTCCATTTCGGCGATTACAAAAAAGAAGGAGGCGAGCTCCCTATCCCTCTTTGTCTTTCCACTTCCGGAACAAACACTTCGTAAAATTATTTTGAGTCCCGGCCCGGTTTTTCCCCACTAACCAATTACGTTACGACCACTGAACAAACTTGGTTGACGAACATGGTTTATGCGCCGCTAATCTAGCGGCTTGTCGAGCATTTGACAAACTCACACCATCCATTTCAAATGGGATTTGTCCCGTGGACACACGAGCAATCCAACCCGTAGGATTTCCTTTTCCTCTTCCCATTCGAACTTCTGCGGGTTTCCCCGTAATAGGAAGATCTGCGAGAACTCTTACCCATATCTTACAATTTCTTCGGAATTGTCCGCTCATAGCACGACGGAATTGTCCGATTGTAGCCCGACGCGCTGCTTCAATGGCTCGATATGAAAGACGACCAGCTCTACTACTTTTGGTGCCATATCTTCCAAAACCAAGTTGTGTACCATCCGGTTCGCGACCCCTACTACATCTGCATTTACTATATTTACTATATTTCGTACGTTTCGGATATAGCACGTCCCTTCTTATTTTGACTATATGAGATCCGCACTTTGACACCTGAAATTCCGTCACGAGTAGATACTTCCGCAGGAGCATAATCGATTTTCTGGTTAAATACATTACAAGATGTTTTTCCATACTTTCCGCATTCAGTTCTAGCTATTTCCGCACCCCCTAATCGACCAGAACAACAAATACGTATCCCCTCCACCCCTTTTGGCATTATTAATGGAATATCCTTAACTATTTTACTAAAAATGGAACGAAATGAGATTGGATTGTTCCTCAGTTGAAAAGAGATGTCTTGAGCAATCAGAGAAGCACTTTGATAAACTGATTTGATCTTTACCGACTCAATTAAGGTATTAGTGTTTGTTCTATTAGACAAAAAAGATCGCATTTTTTGCACTTCGTTCAAATAAGAGTTGTACCCGTACGGAATTCTCCTCTTTCTCAGTATGATCTCTATCATCATCTCTATTCCCTTTATCAATTTGCCTATCCTACCTAGGTCTATGAATTTCTCTATCAATTCCATTACCTTATCCTTACCCATGAGGTTCCTACATTTGATCCTTAATTGACCTAGGAGTTGTTCCCGGGCATACTCATAAAATGGGTTATTATACACCCCAACCCCATCCCTTGAAAAAAAAAAGGTAGCACCGAAGAAAGGAAAGAGCGAGATGGTGGTTTTTGTTGTTCCCGCGAAGCGAAGATCATTCGCTTGGCGAATGAAGTGGATCAACCTCTTTTTGGCTCGGGCCAAACACTTTTTATCGCTGGTCGAGCTTTCTACAAAAAAAGCGATGCGAGAGCGTATTCTCTTATCTAAGCTTCCTCCCTTCGCTCCCCCCATCGTAGATGGTTCAGCCACACCCGGTGCCACGAAATGATTGAGAACTACGACGGGGTCGAAATGCATTTTGTTCTTTGTATTAAAAAAGTATTGCATGACCGAATAATTCAAGGAGGGGCGCACAGCGGGGAGGGTCCTTTTTAGTAGATGACTCGTCGGGCCGTCAGAGCGGGACTTCTTTGGTAAAAAAAAGAACTTGAATAACTTTGTTTTTATGAAGGAGTCGTCATTTTCTATCAGGAAGGCTATGTCATTTACAACCCCGGCGTATTTCGGATGCTTGAAGGCCCCGCTCACCCGAAGTGATTTAGAAAAATTCTTCTTTCTCGATGGTGATCGGTCATGGTATCCATAACGTTGCATCTTTTTCGGCCAAATCCTGATTTCGTTTTGCTTCTCCCGGTCGATCGACTCGACTCTTTTCCCTGCCCCCCGGCCTCTCACTTCGTTTCGTTCTTCCTCTGTACCCTCGCTTGAATGAAGACACCCGATCGGCCCGACTTTCCCAAATGCCCACCACCGGCCCTTATCCTTTCCGGGTCTTGATTTGTCGCGTCGTTTTAGTCGTAGTGGTCGACGGGGAAGAAAGAAATGAATGAATGTCCTTTTGGGAAAATGTAGAATAATACACCTACCGAGACGAAAGCCAAAGGTGAGTCTCGTAGGTGGACGTATCGAACTGAAATAAGATCTAAGATTGACATCTTGATACAATGATTTACCATAATAATAAATAGAGTCAATGGTGACAGAGCCGTGGGAAAAGCCGCTTCTTTTTTGCGGCGGGGGCTTCCATTCACCAGCGCAGACTACATACACGTGCTCTCTGAACCGTGCTAGATAGTCACCCATCACACGGCTCTCAAACCCAACCTGTGGTGGATCCCGGGGGACAAAGCAAAGTAAAAGCGCTTGATCCTTTGCCCCATACTTGGAGATCTTCCTCCCCGCCGATCAAGCAGCAACGCTGCTCGTGATAGGCTTAGCTTAAGCCGCTAACGTTCGGTTCGGATAAGTAAGAAAGTCCCTTCGGTCGGTTCGCTCAGGTGGTCTTCCCTTATTTTCCCTAACGTTCAGAGTTGTTCTGGTTTTAGAAAGGAGCACCGCCAAGTCCACTAGGGGCGCCCTGAATGAATAAGAAATGGACAGCTGAGGCATATCTCAGTAGCTTGCATGAAAAATAGAAGATAATAAGTTAGATGTCGATTACACACCTGAGGTTGGTAAGAACTGAGGGACAATGCCCCCCTCGCAGGGCCCATCAGCGAAGCAACTGCTACTTAATCGGGCGGTTTGCTTTCGTGCAAGGCCCCCGCTGCTGGAACAGGCGGTTGTCATTTTCAAGTAAACGCCCCACCCCAGAAGGACGCCCTCGCTCTATTGGCAAAACGCTTCGAAAGAAGAACGTATCGCCAAGGCCCCGACCGGCCGGCCCGCCCCCTTTCTTTGCCCGCCGGCCGCCTAGCTCGTTATTCTTTGAGATCTGGATAGAGTCTCGCTTCGGGGCGGGGGAAGCATGGATTCGATAGATCTATCGAATCCATGCTGCAAGCAGCAAGCGTAGGCTAAAAAGGCAATAGTCTAACGTTGGGGTAGGGCGCGCCAAAACAACCGGGGGCCCCGGAGGGGTCAGTACAAAAGTACTATATTCTTTCCACTTACTTTCATTGGCTAGCTGCCTTTTGTAGCGCGCGTACTCTGATCCTCTTCTACGAATCTACAACTCTCTTTACTGAGCGAGACTTCATCTATATCCCTAAAAGTGGATTTTGATTCCCATTTTTTCTTTGAATGACAGCTTCAACTAGGCTCCACCTTAGAGAGGGTTTTCGGTTTTTTTTAATCAAGATAGGGTCAGGGGCGCGTCGGAACGGTAGCTGCAAGGTCTCATCCGAGAGTCCAATCTCTTTGTACTGTGCTTTTATGTCTTTGAATAAAAAAGAAAGAAGGGGGTCGATTTAGGCTCCTTCCCTTCCACTGCATAGCTGCGCTATCAGGTACTACGAGCCCTCTGCCCCACGCATCTAACCAGCTCGCGTGGTTCACCGGTTCCACCGAAAACTCTCATTTGTTGAAGCGGAGCATAGTGCGGCGCCGAGCGAAAAAGGTCTCTTTTTTCGGTTTATTCACTGATCTGAAATGAAACTTAGCACTTGTTTTTTTCTTGATTCCTGGGGCTAGGCGTTCGCAGAATCAGTCTATCCGAACCGCAGACGCACTTTTAAGATCAGTGACGGCCTCTCCAGCGGAGCTGGGCGCCGGGGCCCTGGATGCGCTAGCGATCGGCACATTAGGGGAGTAGAGTACTTGCCCGGGTTTCTCGGCCTGGTATCCTTATCCTCGCGTTCATGATATCTACATTCAACTGTGCCCCGGAGACACGGTCGAAGCACGCCCGCCCCGTGTGCGTCTTTCACGACATGCTCTGGTCCCGGGTTTCTTCCTGTGGTCTTCTAGCGTTAGAAGAAGTCGTGTCCGTCCCGGACATCTGCAACGTCCTCTCACGCCTTTGGGGGGACAAACAAAGATCAGGAAAAGACGGACCGAACCCATTCGGTGACTTTCGCGGTCGCCCTCACTGAACCGACTTGGATCTGAACTACGATTCAGATCAAGTCTTACCGAAATTGGATTTCCTTTTCGTGCCATATGTCGCTTAGACTTTACTTTTGCCCCTTTCTGCCCTTTCCTCTATTTGTTCGATAGGGTCCTCGTTCTATTCTAATTCTAAACCCATTGTCGTCCACAGTTTCCTTGTCGACGCGAAGGGGCAAGCAGCCCCCAAACAAAGTCTGAGATCAGAACTCATACCGCGGTTGTGGCCGCATGCAAGTTCTTCAATATTTAGAGAGTATGTGTTAGTACGAGATCGCGCTATCAACTTATTTAATCTTTCTCGATGAAGCAAGAAAACGGATGCGCCTAGCGCTAGTTGCTCAATCCGTTGCTTGTTTGGTTGATTAGGACAAAATTGTATCCCTTAGGAACCGTACATGCACCTTTGTTTGGATGCCGATTGAATATTGTTACAATACGAAATACTTGAAGGCCACACGCAATTGACTCACCTACATTTTATGCTCCCACCTTTTTGTAGACTCAGCTTCTGCCTCTGGGGAAGCACTCACATTATGATCGAATTACAATGTGCAGGTTTTGTGACCACCACTGATGCTTGCTGTGGGCTGGGCAAGTATGGAGGCCTATTCTATTCATGTGTGTTCTTCCACGGATGGCGTGCTGCGACGCATCGAGCCATGTCGGGTGCAATTCATCTAACTAACTCCACCTTCCTCCTACGGGTCTGCAGTCAAAAGAGTTGTTCAGTCATATGGTATGTATACATAAATCTGCTTTTCACTCTTCTGCAATGGGATTCGGACATGATCCAATCGACCTTCCTCTACTTGTTGATGGCCTGTACTGTAAAGAAGAGCCCAGCGGATGGAAGCTGTTGAGTGGAGCTTCACCTGGCTGGATAAAAGCACTCTACCTAGGCTTGTAATAACTAGTACTTTCTATAATGCTTGGTTCCAACTAATAATACATCATGGTACCTTATATTCTTTAACTACTAACGGAACTGAGATAGGCCTGCCTGGGTAAAGAATAAGAAAAAACGTTCCGGTAATAGAGATTGCCTTTAGCAGGAAGATGAGTAGATCGCTCACCTGGAACTTCTTAGCCCTCTTTCCTTTAGAAGAAAAACCTTTGTGAATGCTCGCCCTGGACCAAGGCTGGCTATAGGCGGATCGCCCAACCGATCATAATCATAGGTTCAACCACACCAGAAAAGTGTTTATACATTTGGAAGACTTACTACACTGGAACCTAGATATCAACTAAACTAGGAAGTAGAAGCTAGGGCAGAGCCGTTTGTTTACCAAACGAACTTATCGCCGTGCTCGTGGGCTATGCTTCAAGTGCGGGGAACTACCCTGTATGCGGTCCATGTACCCTCGCCTGCGGCTCCTGTGCTCATGGTCCCGTTTTTTCTCTTCGCTTCGCCAAAAAGAAAGGAAGAGAAGAGGTCGGAAAGATCACACACAGTACGAAAGCAAGCATAAACCAAACGAAAACCGATGTAGCGAGAAAGAGGGCACCGTCCTTCCTTTTTGGAGCCAAGGGAGCCTTTGGCCTATCTGTCAGTATGTTGTGCATTCTCTCACTTCCAAAATAGCATATAATGGATGTCATGTACCAGCTATCTCTGAAAAGGTAGAAGGGCCCTTTAGGGACAGCAAGAGTTGCTTAGTGCTCAATAGTGCTTGCAAAGAACGTTCAAGATAGCTGACTGACTGAGCTACTTCCGTAATAGGGGTCCTTTCTTTTCAAATCCGACCCACCCCCATCGATTTTAAAATATGCATTGAGAAAGAGCTTACCGGTAAATACCCTATCCCCTGTCTGAACTCTTGGAAGAACTTAGACTTGGGCACTTGTAACATGGTTGGAGGCATAGACTTGGAGTCCAAACGCCATTCCCTAAAACCTTATGAGTAGCTTACTATCCTGCCTGGGTACTTCGCAAGTCCTGCTGCTATCCAATTAGGCTGGCTTCATTACGTAGAGCGGATCCACCCATACATAATAGGAGTACTCTTAAAGTAAGACCTTTAGAGCCTATATATAGTATAGCTTAGTAGCGGCCGGCTGTTCAATTTGAGAAAGGCCCATCTCCTGATTGTCTCAAATCGAATAAAACTCTTTAGCAATTGGTCTGACAGAACGGATGGTAAGGTGGGGGACCCATACCTTTATTCTATTCCCGTGCTTAGAGCGAGTGAATGAAAAGCTACGCCTGCTGCTTGTGTTGATTGAAAAGAAACCTGTCTAATTGAATATGCTAGTAATCAATCGCTGCGCGCCTCTCATCATTTCCTGTGCTTCTGCTCGTATGCCAATAAGTAAGTTTAAGCTTTATGCATATGGCTCAAATCTCTTTGCTTTTATTTATCAATTAACAACTTCTTTTTAGCTCTGACATGGCCTAGAAAAAGGTGGTGTCAAAGCCTGGAATGCTTGGAAATCTCATTATTGGCAAAGCAGATGCATACATAGTTAGGGTCAAAGAGTTATTGAAGAAGTCATCATGTGATCGATTGACCAGGAAATAACCTTATTTGGACTTAGAAGCTACTGGTGCGGAAGAAGGAAGCGTAGCTGAGTCATTCCTTATATCGAATCTTATTACCAGCTTTCATAGTGAGCAAAGCACCCGGCGCAGTACAAGGCTAAGATGTAAGTAGGTGCACAGTACCCTCACGCAATAGCATTTAGTGGAGCTATTAAAAAGTAGATGGAGTATGCTTTTCCGAAGAAGAGTGATCCTGGGTAAAGGCAAAGTGTGTCAAGCAGGAATATCGTTTTTGGATCCATGCATAAGTTGGCGAAGATGGTCTAACTTAAGACTTTTCAACCTGAGCATGCGTGCTGTGGATTTGATGTGGAAAGAAGGAAGAAAAGGTTGGATAGCTCTATAATTAATAAGAATCTCAAGTGAAAGGGATCTATCCTGTTGCAGTGAAGGTTATTAAAAAATAGCTTGAACAGAAGTTCGGTATTCAAATAACATACCGAAATAAAAACTTTGGCAAGGAAACTAATTAGCAATGTGGGGGATATATGGCTTAAAGTGGGATGATTCTCTCATAGAAGTAGGGGCAGGAGGAGATAATGAGTCTCAATCCAGGCAGTGTTGTGGACGTCAGCGGTAGAGATAAACTCAAAGACAAAGGATGAGATTTGCATCCATTAGCCAACATTTCCAACGCTTTCTTATTGCTCTTGGTGCCTAACTCGCAGACATTAATTGGTGTACTCTCTGCATTTCACCTCAAAGTAAAATGGAAGGGTCTTCTTTCCGTTCCGCTGCGAACGCAGTTTCTGGATTTTGAGCTTGCTTTTGCTCTTATGGAAAATGAGAGGATGAATGGTAATGCTTTTTTAGAGCATAGCATGAAGCAATAGGGATGAAGGAGGGTCTTGTTCGTAATCCATGCAAAAAGGCTTAGTAGAAGCAGTGAAAAAGGTGCACACATCGGACGCTTTAGTAGCCTGCCTTTTACCACTTACTATACCACACCACAAGTACACACAGGTACTGGCCTTAATCTTTGTCATTAAGTCCGCACACCCTTCAATTTTCCATAGTATGCTACGATAGGTTCTTCTTGTAGTAGGTAGAGCAAGCAATTCTTCACTGAAACTAGGGAGAGGGCGAATAAACGACCGAACTACCATCTATCATAAGGAAAGTACCAGGGCAAGGGACTTGAATCTCATTTTGCTGGATAACTCTTTCCAAAGCTGCAAGAAAGGTAAAGAATGAAAACAAATACTTTAAAGAATACAAGCCTTAGCCTAGTTTCAAAGAAGAAGTTTGTTCCGTCTTATCTTCTATGAAGGCGGGTAGGGCTCTTTTCACATTACCAGTGGAGTTTCTCTTTATTCGACCCAGACTTTGAAGCTAAGGAAACACCTTCTAGTTTCAAAATGTATATATTAACTGGTCCCTATTCAAATAGAAAGTTTGACCTCAACCCTATTATAATCATGCTACTACACCATGGCTAGCATCCCTATGACAATGACCAGTTCGTGCCCATTCTAGCCATGCCCGTGCCAGAGACGGATCATACCCTATTGACTTAGGCTGAGCGAAGCTTTCTTCTTATGCTGTGTCATAGCCTATGGGAAAGGCCAGTTGCCCACTAGCATAACTATCCTACGCACGATTTTGAGTTGTCTGCTCTAATATTCGCACTGAAGATCTGTGGGTGCCGACTTTTCAAAATCACCAGACAATAAAAGAAAAATGCATCAGGAATGAAATCTGACACAGCGTGGCTGGAACTAATTAAACATTACGATCTCGTCAAGGATTATGCAGCTAAGGAGTGGTGGCTGAGGCAGTGGAAAGAGAAAAGCCAATATGGCGTGGTGACGAGTGAGGTGCAACTCTTGAAATAGATGCAGCAGATTTGTGCCTTGGTAAGAAGAATTAGTGGACAAACTGACAACGAGAGAGGGGGGACCGAGCCAACGAGGAAGAGCACTGTTCTTATGCTAAAATCCATTATGGTACATACACCGGGGCAGGATACCCGATAGGCATAGGCAAGGTGGAAGAGATCAAATAAGACATTGAGAAAAGGATGCAAAAAAGAAAAGAACGAAGTTGCAAGAAAGAGAGAAAAGAGCATACTATAGACTCCGCGAATACAAGTCAGTAGACTCAGCGATTACAAGTCAGTATTTGTCTCACCGTACGTCTTCTTCACCCCGACTTGCTTCTTTCTGCTCTTTTCATTCAAATAAGCTCTTCCCACAACCTTTCATTGCCATTTGTCTTCGAATCCTCTTCGGCAACGCTGGGCCGGTCGAAGGGCGCTTCCAGCTCGTTAAAGCAACCACAGGAGAAGAACCACAAGGAACGGCACTACAGGTATGGTACGAACCATGCTCTAAGATTGATAAACTACATCATCCAAGACTTCAATACGAATCCATAGGTGAGGAGAGCAAGCCAATGAAGTCAGCCCATTAGCTAGATTGGCAATAAGCATTACAGGAGTCAGTCTGTCCAGTATGTAAGCCATGAGTCTACTACTTAAGCCTATGCAGTCTGTCCAGTATGCCTCATGCTGTAGTATGTCCGATATGTCATGTAAGCCATGGAGTGTATGGACTAAGTAAAAGCAATGGGCTAGGATTGGGACTGCCTACCTTCTACAACCATTCCTACAGGACACCAACTATGCTGCCTAGGGCTATCATGAACACAAGGACAGAGTGAGGATTTGATTCACCTTAATCGCTACGCGCCTTGATTAATGATATTTAATTCATCCTTTCTATATGATATTGAAAGAGTCTAGTGGGTGAGAAAGATCAAGTAAAATAAAACTCCAAGACTTCAATACGAGTCCTATAAACAATAAAGGGACAGTTAAAGAGAACAGACTAAACAGTAGCGGAAGGTAGTCCATTACAGATGCCGCAGTGCCTTTATTAATTATAAAAGCAGTTATGACTAAACAGATGTCACAGTAGCCCAAGCCATAGGCCCTTACTTAATATAATATAATAGGCTTTCTTATCCACGGAAGAAAATGTGTGGTACTGGATGTGGCCTCCCTAATATTTGAATCGCATCATCCCCGGTGCCATGATCTATCACTTCCTTCGCAGTTTTCTTCTCCTCAACGAATGATAAAATAGGATCACCTCTTGCACCAAAGCAACACACTAATAGGTAGTCTCATCATAGGTCTAATCTTGCCCCACTTTCACTAAGGGAGAAGAATCAAAGGCTTTGACTTAGGCACTGCTGGCCCGTACGGAAGTGCTGCGAGCAGAAGTGAAATGAATGGGCAACGAGTCCAGATGTATGAATTCCCTAAATGGATGGAGACGATATTCTTCAACAACAAGATGAAGAAGGAAAAGCCGAAGTAGATGACCTATGAATGGGGGAAAACCTACAGATGAAAAGCAGGATATAAGTTTGTTTGATAGTAAGCTAAGCTCGTAGGAGCCGCAAGAGGCCATGTTGGAGGAGCTAAGAGCACTTGAAAAGAATCAAACTTGGGATCTTGTCAAACTCCCTAAGACAGCCTGCTACGAGCCCACTATTTGCACTACACTACTAGTTATCTCACTTGAAACCCTTTGGAAAGGACCCACAAATAGCAAGAACCATAGGGCGGAAAGGGGCAAAAGTAAAGTAAAGTTGTGGCAGAGAGTATGACCACACATAGTTTTTTTCCTGGGTGGGGGGTTAGGTATCCCCTTTCCTATCTGTCTTACTTTCATGTCCTGGCTTTCTATTTGCAAATTCCTAGTAGGCCAGTGTCCCTTTCAAATTGGTTACGGGGGCCTACCTCTTTCATAAAGCTGGAGTCTTTCCCAAGCACGCTTAATGGGGCAGGGATACGGTTTTCTAACCAGTTGTTTACCAGAAAGTATAAGTTTCTACTTTTTGACCATCCCCGCTTAGCGCCCTTCGCTTCTTTGCAATGGCTTTCGTTCTAAGCACTAGGCTAAAAAGAAGCTTCTTCCTCTGTGAAAATAAGTCAGATTTAGTTGAGATTCGGCTTTGCCTTAGCTTGGCCAACAGTCCATCCGCTTTCAGTATTGATGAAGAACGCAGGTACCCTATAAGCAGAAGTACAAGCCAACGCCGAGAAGATAGGAATCAGTAAGAAGTCGTACAAGCATAGCATGAAGCAATAGGGATGAAGGAGGGATAAGATAAGACTCAAGAGCTATAAGCTAACCTTGGGGTTCCTTATAAGCATAAGCACTTGTCTTCTTTCTAACATCACCAGGTGTCAAGCCACCCGGTTCTCTTCCTCTATCCTTCTGTACGAGTTATCCGGTGCTTAGGCTTGGATTCCTCCCACCTGAGCATTCTACTTCCCCCTATTGGCTTACAACTCTCGCCCTCTAGTTACATACTATCTTCTTACTGTGGATCACCATCTTGTTAGGCATTCCACGAATTCCAAATTTCTTTAATGCGACTCAAAAATTATTGCGATAAGTTAGACCTGCTGGGAGGAGATTACCTCTGAGAAACTTCTCATTTTTCTTGGTGGGACAGGGTTGCTTGTCTCTTTTACAGATAGTGGGGGCATCAAAGTTAGGATTCCTTTAAAGATGTGGGGGAAAAGTATTAGCACTGGTAGACTGGTCCAGGAGTTTAGGGGTGGCCTTAACCGTCTCACAATGGCAAACTTCCTCAAGCTACTCAATGAACACGTTGAGGCCTACCTACGCACTTCTTTCCAATATCCTCTATCTAAAAATCAAGTCGTTACGCATTTCTCGCTTCCACAAGGACGAAAAAATAGGACGATTACGGAACTTTTTCTGTCCCCAACTTTTCCCACATTTATTCGTTTACTTTTTCGTATCACTAATTCAGGAAAGTCCCTCTATGGACTGATGTTCTCCGTTTTACGGATCCAAAAGTGGGTAACGCATTGCGATCTCTAGATTTTATGGCTGATGCTTATAATATGCCCGCTGCAGAAGCGAAACCTGTTGCCATCGTCATTTCAATCACAATTAAGGGAGACCGAACGGGTTCAAGGCATTGGGCAGAATGAACGCTTTTTCCTCTCCTTTATCCTTGGATTTCTACCCTTAACCAGTACGACGATAGGAAAGATAAGTTGATAAGCGAACTCAGAAAAGGATCAATTCCAGAAGAAGAGACCTCGACTCTGAGTTTAGTAGAGTATAGTCCACGGTGAACGAACGAGTCCCTAGGATAAGTTAAATTGGTAGGTCGAGCTAAGCCAGATGATTAGTAATCAAGATTAGACCAAAACAACTACCGGGGAAATCCTCAACGTGATAAAATACTATTTCATTGAGATGAAAGATGCAAATGGCAAGTCCTCAATGTGGACGATCCCCAGATATACTTCTGCTCTTCTGGGAAATTAGATGGCAAATAAGCATTCGTCAGGAAGGAGGGACGGACTTTGCTTTGGCGGGATCAGGAATTTCCAAATCCTACTCTTTATCACCTTAGATTATATATAATGAAGAAGAAAGGAGTGATTCCTCGAGTAGATTTATGTTTCTGCTGAATGAATAAATATGAGATGGAGGGTCACACTTACGATGGCACGCACCGCACTTCGAGAGGAAGGGGTCTTCGGTTCGCATTCTTTTCATCGTCGACAACGCGCTAGTTTGCGAAAAATCCCTTGCCTTGCTTCTTAGGAGGAGAGGAGTACGCATCCCGTGCCAACTACATAATGCCTGATGGCCAAACAAGGCTTCTGACTACGAAAGACACCACCCCAGCAGGGAAAGGCGTGAAGCGTAAAAAGCAGCTAATCTGGAAGTCCGGTAGTAATCGAAGTAATCCGTCAAGGCGAGCCAAAGAAGGAACCGAGAAATCTGAGAATTGGCAATCCAGAAGTGGGTGTCGGAAAAGAAGAGACAAGACTTTCCCTCATTCATTCCTTAGATTAGGACGGGGAAGCTTCCTAGAGAGTAGTTAACCCGGGTTAGCTTTGATGGACTACTTACTGGCGCACGGTATTCATATGAGAAAAGGTTGTTCGTGGATAACAGTTGTATTTCTTTACTTGACCCGTACTTCCTTCCCTTAACCTGATCCAGCTAGTCTTTCCTAAGAGATAGGAAGCCGAGAAACTAAACAGGGGATAGCTATCGAGAGAAGCATCGAAAGTATAGAACCCCGGAGCGAGGGGAAGGTCGGATCCTTGACCGAGAGGAGGCCATCCCGAGTTGGTAAGAGGTTGGAAAAGAGGAAAGCAGCTACCCGACCGCGCTAGTTGCTCAATCCGTGGCTTGTGATACTAAAGAAACCAAGCAAGAAAACGGATGCTATGCTAGTTAGCGCTACGAGCAATCAAACGGATATGCTCAAAGGAAAGAACGGACATTTCTACGAGTGAACTCTTCATTCAATAAACAAAGCATGATTGGAGCAAGCTGCCTTGACCAATATACTGGACCATCTGAGAAGAAAGGGGTGATTCCTACTATGACACCAGATAATCCACCAGAGAATAGTCAATCCTAAACTAGATAAAGCCGAGTATGCGAGGAAGCCTAGGTAGCTGTTTGATCGGAGGAAGCACGGCGGAAGGAGGCGGCTAGAACATTCCCTCAAGGAAGAAGCCATATGTTGTCTTACCATGAGCTGTATCCATTGGTCAAAATGGAAATCATTGGTTATTAGTTCGGAAAAGAGTATCAGTCCCGGATAAATCCACTTAAGAAGCTGCTTCTTTTGCTGGGAGCAAGGAACGAACAAGAAAGGTCTTGAGCTGCCAAGAAGAATTCAAAGCGTAGGGTGCACTGCACCCTGGCGGCTACTCTGGTTAATCGCATTACGGTGATCGTTCTTTCCTTCTGGTCTCGTATCCATGCCCATGCTTTCTTCTTTGCGCACTGTTCGTTATGTCCTTAGCCTCCGCTTTGCAATCATTAAATGAACTAGTACACTCAATCGCTGGTTCGACATCTGCCTTCCCTTCTCTGGAGCAGTTATGTAGATAGGAGTGGTAGGAATCAGCGAGCATGTTGCCATTCGAGGTAGTCCAACCTTCCTATTAATTAGAATTCTGGGTAACCCTATCGTTGATTGACGGATCGGAGGGACTAAACTGTTCCCTTTCCTTGCGGTTATCTATTTCCTGTTCGTGCTGCGCCATCAGATTAATCGTATCGTGATCCTGGTATCGCTCGAGCATCTCTTTCTGATGAAACCTTTGCCCTTGCTTTCTCCACTACACCTGGTAACGCACAGTGCTTCTTTCTTCGATCTATCCAAGGGAGGCTTATTCCTTTAAGCAGAGTATCCAGTTCGGCATTCCCCTTTTCTTTCTGATCGTGGTCCTTCTCCTTTATCCGAATCCGAGTGACTTCCTATTCGAAAAGAAACAACTACTGTCACTCAAGAAAGCAGATCAAGAAAGCTGAGCCATAACTTCACCTCCAACCCAACCCTATGCTAAAGAAGGTGCAAGAAAAGCTTATGCTGGTGCAAGAACTTACCCTCTCTACGAAAGAGACCTTGCCACAGCCCACTTCCTCGGACGAGTTATATTCCTTTTTTGCTATTACCCCACTCTCTGCTTCTTCTATATCTGATGATACCTTAGCCGAGGACGAAAACGACTACGACGAAGAAAAACGAATGAAGGCCGATTTCCTTTTCCCGGTGGTGGGTACCTCGACTCCAATAACAAAAGAAGAACAGTCTCCCGTACTGCCAATCTACACTACACGAAGAAGGGAGGAAAGCCGTTGATTGATTGCAGCCTCGGTTCAAATCTCTTGTCTGTTCTCTAGTCTCTAGCAGCAAGGAATGATTGCCCCGGCCCACGCTTGGAATAATAGGGTTGCCTACTTGAATGCTGGACACACTTTTTCTGATCTGCTGGCAGCCGAATTGGAAACAAGGTCAGATATCAAGAGATCCAATCTTAGGCTGTATCAAACTTCCGACTTCATGAACTCCCCTTCCACCTATCAAGGTCCAAAGGACCGATATCAGCTCCCATCCCATCCCGACAAACAGAAATGATCTCATTCATTCACATCTGGTACCAATACCAATCAATGTGTCAGTTCACTCAATGCGAGTAGAATACGAAAGACAGAACAGGGACCTGGCCAATGGATAAGAAATGGGTAGATTCACACCGGCCTCAAAGAGTTGTCAGTCCCTTTCGAGTAAGCAGCCTAGCCGGCGATTGTGACAGAACTCGGCTAAGAGGTCAATGCTAAGAAGCAGTCAACTCAATTCAAGTCAAGGTGCCGGGATAGCCACTATTTATCCGGCCAGTGGAATAGCTTTCCACCGAGCCCCAAGCAAGTAAGTAATTCGCTTTCCTCCGTTCGTGTAAGCACTCATGCTTCCACTTCACTCCAGAAAGGAAGCTAAGCTCATTTCTGCCATAGAAACAAACTCATTTCGGGGCGGGGTTCTTCCCTAATTGGATGCTGAACCAAGCAAGAAAACTTAGGATGTGCTAGACTCGCGATAGTGAGTAAGAGGAAAGCGTTAGCGCAACTGCTTTCCAGCTAGAAAACATCATTTCAAGCACTGGCCTTCCTAAAATACGGACTAGAACTCATCTCATCCATTCCCAAGGCTAGCTCTGTTTTGGTGCGGGTCTAGTAGACAGTTCCCTCTCGTGGTTTCATACATCCATAGATTTGCATTCAGGATATCATCCGTGGGTACAGGAAAGGTTGACTTCTCTCCTTCCATCAAGTCCAGAAGCAAGGTCAATCAAGTGCAGGATCAGCAGGAGCGCGCCCATTCACTAATCGAAATCGTCTTTTCTAACGATTTATGGTATGGCCCGAGACCAGAAAAAGAGTAGGAATGATAGATTCCGCTTCCAAAACAAGGGTTCATGAGCCTGTTTCAGATGATTCCTGTGTTCGATTCGAAAGGTGACGGGCCTATTCCGTCCAATGACCACAAATACAATCGTACTTTTGATTCTCTTAAAGCACTGAAGAAGCACTGAAGTCTATGGCACGCTTTGGTTGAGCTGGCCTTGGTTCTCACATGAATCACGTAAGCAGATTTGACCTCTGGAAACCACAATATGGATTTCGAAAACTGCATTTCCCCGTGATTTTAGGCATCACTCTTGCCCTCTATGGACGGTACGAGGAAAAGAAGAAAGTGTGTTTCGTTTTGCACAATCAATGGACTTCAACCGATTCTTCAGTTGGCTAAGAAGAAGGCAGCCAACAGGATGGGAAACTTAAAATGGATAATGCCCCGGCAGGCTCGGCACTCATGCTTTCAGGCAGGCGCGGAGTTCATCCCACTATACTAGACTAGGTTCGCGAGCCCTGTCCGATTGGACGATAAATCTTATTTTTTCATAGTTTCTTTCGAAACAGCCCGCATTCCCACTCTTCCTTTTAGGAAAAAAAATAAACATGTGAAGAAAGCCCGCTAACCCACTCTTCCTTCCCTTGCCTAGGTAGGGATATGCAAGAATAAGCAGGACAACCTACCTTATGAATTCAGTAATATGACGCTAGCTTAGCTAAAATAGCAAAAAATAAACTCATCTTAGTTGGCAATATGTCTTCTTTCTTTGTTCGTAACTTTAAACTCATTGAACTAGCGCTAAAGCACTCGCATCTCTGAAATTCTAGGCCAAAAGCTATGCTGACCGATCCATAAATCTATAAACAGAGTTTAGAGAGCCATTACTTCTTTCTTCCCTTGGATCTGGAGGCAGACTTGAGTATTAAATAATAGAACGCAGCATGGACAACGAATAAAGAGAATGTACGGAACAACGCCTTCTTCTTTTTCCGGCCTGGCAAATCCCTGACCAAAGACAGTGCCAGAAGATAGCCAACACAGGACAGAATACTCTCTAGAAAACAGATCGCCAATTGGCGACTTGGTTCATCGTCCCACGAGTCGGTGACTCATCTCTACTTTTTAGTTCGTAACAGTCATATGCCAGACGACTTTCTACTTTCCTCCTGATGAAGAACCCCCGCAGACTCTGATTCCTCTGGCGAACAACTTCCTTCTTTTGGGAGATATTATTGATATGGAAATCCAATACTTTCCACTGTTCGACCTGACCTCTTCGCGACTAAAGACCCGCCTGTTCTAAGAGGATACTACTTACTTAAGAATAAGCCTCAACTCTCAGATAGAATAGATCTCTTTTCAAGCTCCTATTTAAGTGTAAGTGCCAGGACTGGACTTCCCACACGTATTATATACCTGCCGATGTCCCAATTCATAAAAGAGCTTCCTCTTAGCCACTTGAACTGATTTAAGAAATCTATCTCTGGCAACTTGAAAACAACCCAACCTATTCCTTGGGCGCTTATGCTTTCAACAGAGCTGACTTCTTTGTGACCAGCACTGATGCTTCGTCTGCTGCGATCGGACGATCAATACAGATATAGAATGTGACACCGTCGACTCTGCTGCCTTACATTCTATTAAAGAAAACCTCACATATATATCATTGAGTCATACTTTTAGTTTTCATGCTCGTATAACTGTCAAATCACTACTAATCCTTTCTAGACAATCCCGGCACGGCAGGCACTGGATAGAGATCTGACCTTATGGAAATGGGAAATGCCTATGCTTTTTCGACTCTGACTTCCCCATAACCTGGCGCTTCGCCCGTGGTCAATGGTACACTGGCCAACGGCACTACGGAAAAAGGTCTAGTTGATACTAGAGAATCCCCGCTCCAATTTCCTACGGCACTCTTTCTTTCTGTGTGAGTGCATACCTACTTTCCGGATAGTTTCCCACTTCTTAACCAGCGGCAGGCTTGCCCGTCACCCCGTCACCATTCACATTCACCTTGGGGGCCCCATGCTCTTCAAGACTTCTATGTATGATACCTCTCCCTCTGCTAAGCTTCCCAACCCAAACCTTTCCCGGCAAGCAAATAGAATAGAATCCTATCCTATGAAACAAGCTTCTACTATTCAAATCAAACCTCAGAGTCTTCGGATGCACGTGCTTTGTGAACATTCCATCTCCTGCACAAGACAAACTCAGCTGTGAAGGAATGAATGGGAATGGGCTTGTCGGCTGTGAAGACTATCATCTGTAGGCGAGCGAAGCAAAGCCCTAGTTCAATCTAGAGGCCGTCACGAAGGGATCCCTCGGGTCAACAAGCAAGGGATGAGCGCTTTGTTGCTTTATTATCACATTAGAGAAGCGGAACCTCCAAGCTCAGACATCTCGAACTCAGAAACTACCCTTCTATCCCACCCTGCTCCTCCGGCATCGGAAGCAGAACTACCTGACCGAAGGGAGATAGACAGGAAGGGAAGACGGTCATACAAAGGCCGAATAAAGCTCTCTTGAAGCTGCATCTGAATAGACCTAGAGTCACTCAGTACATACGAACCCTTGAATAAATAAGAATTGAGAAGTATGAAATGTGGGCATCATAACAAAAAAAGAAAAAGACCGAACCTGTAAGACTAATGTCTACTTATTTATACCTTTGAGAGGTCCACTTAGACTATTATTATTTTCTCTTTAGCTACGTAGGTTATATAAGATTCAATTCAATCTAACAAGCGGACCCTTCGGCTACCACAAGATATTTAGAAACCAAAGAAGCTGAGCCTACTTTACGCACTTAAGGCAGCAGCAGATGATGAAGAAATGGGCGGTAGATGATAATGAGAAAGGGCGCCCCTTGGCATTTCCTGCGGGGGAGTCTGATTGATCCAATCACGACGAATGATGTCAACCCCCTCTTTTGCGCCTAACTTGACTCTGATTCCCCCACTATGAGAGCTGATCCAGGGGCTAGTTCGGCTACAGAATGGAATTTACGAAAGCCCGTCTTTCCGACTCAATGTATTGCCCTTTGGGACCAGGATCTGACGAGGAAGTGAGAGAGGGGACACCAAACATAGGTGCGTACCATTGCCCCAATCCAATGGACTATGTCATACAGGGAGGAACCCATGGAGGTTGGAAAGAAAGCAGGTTTTGCTTCTGCTTCCTTCGAGCTCCCACAGCAGTCTAGAAGTCTTCCCCAGGGCGCTAAGCGATAATTTCTGTCCTCAGGACGTGGGGGAGCAAGTTTCGAACCCGACACATCCACTGCACGATCCTTTTCAGCTGTAGTTCCGGGATTGGATTTACAAGGGGGCGGGAATTCTTTGTTAGCTTTAGGCTAGCAATCCGGTTCAAAGCCAGATTGGCCCACTTATTCGAATATAAAGAAGAGGAAGACAAACTAGCCAAGAGACAGAAAAAGGTAGAGACCAACCACCGAAACAAGGGAGTAAGGGCTAGGGGTATATGGGCCAAGAAAGGTCCGATGTATCGGTCAGCTATACCTAATCCTTCACTTAAAAACGCATCACACCCTTTGTAGGTTCAAGCCGAAGTCAAGCATGATCACCTACTGCAAACTCCAAATATCGTGGTCGGCGTACCTGGTCCTGAGCAGCTTTTAATCTAGAATAAGTTGAATCTTCTCGGCACTCTCCTTCATCTTCTGTGGCCCCGTCGGTCGGTACGTGCCAACCCCAACAAATCGGGGTACGACAAAGGTTCCCGTTCGCGTGCATCCAGCAGGAATTGAACCCGCAAATTTACCAATTATGAGTTGGGCGCTTTCACCATTCAGCCATGGATGCTTAACAGGGATCATCGTACATCGTAAATAACCAATTTTCATATAGAAAGACATATCATAGAAAAATGAAATCGAAAATATTCGGAGATGACTATGAAAACACCTCTCCGGATCCTCGAATTGAAAGAGAGATTGAGAGGGATCAAGAATCCTAATTCTCGCTATTTGGAATGGATCCAATTCTATTGAGTCTGACCCATAGTGATCATTTCTCTTTAGCAAAGAATGACCTTGGTTATCAAAGG
>Ga0207690_10000324_pt1 | contig 31932 bp, 15 predicted proteins | sample KBSC23metaG_FD_184315 | JGI IMG/M metagenome (GOLD analysis project Ga0207690, IMG submission 184315) | Corn rhizosphere microbial communities from Kellogg Biological Station, Michigan, USA - KBS C2-3 metaG (SPAdes) (version 2) | ecosystem: Host-associated > Plants > Roots > Rhizosphere > Soil ... | reverse complement strand
CGCTAAGTACCGTTACTGATATGTTTTTGACAGAAGTACCGGGACTTAGCGTTGCCGGATAAACCTGGCGAAAGACAGATCGCAGCGTTTTATTTTCAACAACGTCGAGCGCATAGTTGCCGGTAACGGCATTTGTTAATCCGTTCATCCCGGTAACCTGTACTTCAAGCGATGTGATAGCCGGTTTATTTTTAACAAATACATCTGCAAGATAAACCTTTTCCGTTTTAACCAGCCTAACTCGTCCGGTTATACCTCCAAACCCATGTGTGGGTTGTATTCTGTAATCGCCCCACATAAAATTCTGACTGTCGCGCCAGTCGAAGTTGCCATCAGGATCGGTAATGCGTATATCGATCTCGTTTAACTTTCCTGCTTGCATTGCACTCGTAATATCGACATCAAAGGGTGTGCTGTTAACCAGATCATAACCTACCAGCTTATGATTTACAAAAACCTCAGCCCTTAAGCGTACACTTTCAAAATTGAGCACTACTCGTTTCCCTTTGTAGTTCTCAGGAATCAAAAATTTAGTACTAAACCATGAAACACCAAGGTAATTACCCGAAACGCCAAATTTATTGCCGTTATCGCCCCAAAAATATTCTTCCACCGTAGCAGGCAGATGGACTAATTTATAACCGGAACTACGCAGGCTGTTCCAACCACCTGTGGGTAAATTTACGGGCAGCTTTTTAAGGTCAACCAAAGCCGGTGGGTATAAAATATCACTTTGCCACTTAGCCTGGGGATCTAAACGTAACTGCCAGTTTTGGTCTGACAAATCAATCTCCTGCCGATTCGATTGTGCTAAAAGAGTTACAGTCGATAGAAGAAATAAGATAAGTGAAAATAATAAGGTTCGTTTAGCTTTCATGCTGTAGGTCAGTTAATTTTCAGTACATTTTCGTTAGCGTTATCGAATTTAGCCATCCTGGTTAAGCCCGCGGAATGAATCCCTGATGCGCTGATGTTTTTAGTACGCTCTCCGGCAATACTAAATAATAACCCCGAATTGGGTTTCGTCGAAAGGCTTGTGAAATCGACATTGTTGCTATTTTCTATAAATACAACCGGTCCCGCTTTCGCACTGTGAACAGTCACGTTTTCAAGATGAATATTTTCGGCCTCTATAATTTCGATACCGGTATTTGTTTTTAAATCAAGATTTTTAAGGTTAATATTCTTAATGCTCATCTCGGGCAAACCTCTCACAAAAAGACCTTTGTTAGCCCCGTTGCAAGTGATATCGCTGATATAGAAGTCCTGAAACTTCGGGGTACCATCATTGACCGCAAACTCTGGGGCTTTCTCGCCGGGTTTTGGTGGTTTGGCAAAATAATACATATCGAAATAAATCGCTTCCTGTACAATATCTTTCATTTTAATATCTCTGACATAGATATTGCTAACGACACCACCACGGCCACGCACTGTTTTGAAACGCAGGCCTTTATCCGTGCCAATAAATACACAATCTGACACAAACAGATTCTTTGCACCACCGCTCATCTCACTTCCGATCACAAAACCGCCATGGGCATGATATACGGTGTCGAAGCGTATCGTGACATTTTCTGTTGGCATTGCTCTTAAACGACCCTGTTGATCTTTACCTGATTTGATACAAATACCATCGTCGCCGCATTCGAACGAGCTGTTTTCTACAAGCACGTTTTTGCAACTTTCAATATCCAATCCATCTCCGTTTTGGGCCCAGGGCGGATTGTTAACTTTGACCCGTTGCAAGGTAACTTCCGAACACATCAAAGGGTGCAAACACCATGCAGGTGAATTCTGAAACGTTACATCCTGTAAAAGCACTTTTCGGCAACGGGTGAGTACCAGCAGGTTTGGACGTAGGTAATCTTTGATCGGCATAAAATCTTCTGCCGTTTTTAATTGATCTATAGCACCGCTTTTAGACATTTCCTGTCCTTTTTTGGATTGAAGCGATGGAAACCAGGTATTTCCATCATCCGACAAAACACCGCCCGAAGCGATCTTTTCATCCCATTGTGCCCGGTTTTGTTTTCCCTTGCTTAATGGACGCCATACGTCCCCGTTACCCTCAATAACACCCTCTCCTGTAATCGCTATATTTTCAAGATCTTCGCCGGAAACAGGTGATTGGCTCCTGACAGTTGGTAATCCCTCAAAGTTGCCTGCCACAAGTGGGTACAATTTTTTATCCTTGCTAAATTCCAAAATTGCACCTTTGGCCAAATGTAGGTTTACGTTACTTTTCAAGCGGATAGGTCCGGTTATCCAGTCGCCCTTGGGAACCAATACAACACCGCCCCCGTTTTGATTGCAACGATCAATAGCATCCGTAATGCTTTTGGTATTGATTGCTGAAACGAGGTTTGATGCGCCGAATTTTACAATATTAAAAGTATCCTTTTTAAATGCTGGAAGGATAGCGGTTGGAACTTTATTCCAGCTGTAAAGACCCTGTTTTGTGGTTTGCGCAAAGGTGTGAAACGTTACAGTTGCTGTAATGAAGGCCCCGGCCAGTATAACGCGACGTTTGTTTTTTGATTTCATGGTCAATAAATGTTTTTTACGGAATGGATTACTTCCGGCTTTTTGGTTTTAGTATTTTATCCGTGTTCACCAACAATGTGTCCGACGAAAGCGTTTGCTTTCCTTTTGATGCCTTAACCAGATAATACAGGTTTTGTCCATCCAAGGGTAAGTCATCTGCAAACTGGTACGCAACTACGTTACCCGTTTTGGCTGATTGATGTGCAATCTCCTTAAAAGTCTTATTTGCGTCGTCAGTTTTATATAGGGTATAGGTGACACCATCTACCGGCCAACTGGCATTAAATTGTATACTAGCCTGGTTGTTCTGATATCGTGCTACAAAATTTGTGATTGTCAAGGGCAAAACACTTTTTATTGGACCGTAACCCGGGTTCCAATCACCAAAAAGGGTTTGATTATTCAAATAGGGTGCAGCCTCCGTAACGTCTAAATCTTTGGACCAGGATACGCGGCTACTGAGATCAAGTTTTTTACCCTTCAGGTCCATACTTTGATATTCACCATAAATGATCTTATCGGTTTCTGTTCCCGCATCCCACAGTGTCCACCTTGCAGGCAAAATAGACTGCCCGAATTGTGTATTCAGGAATACGGTTTTATTACCTGCACGGATACGCCCTTTAGGAATAACAGTTGCATCATTTTGCCATGGCCTACCCAGAGAATATTTCGTTATTCCGTGATTGTCGGGGATTATGCAGTTTCGGAAAACTAAACCGTATACCTGATCTACCGGAGTATTGGCAGCGGTAATATAGCCCCCCTTTCCGAAATCAACGCGATCACGGGGATAAATCACGCAGCGTTCAAATAACGCGATAGCGCCCCCGTAAATAAAATCGGTGTTGCCGTCGATGTAACAATTGTTAAAATATACCCTCGTCCCGGCCTTGTTAACATAAACGGTATCCTGCCCGCTGATCAAACGACAACTGATGAGGGCTATACGATCGCCATTTGTTTTAATAGCCAGGGACTGCGGCCCGTCTCCAAGCCGACCCTGTAAGTTTTCCAATGTGAGATTGACCAGTGTAATGTCGTTTGCATCGATTGTAAAAGTAGTGGTTCCGCCTTTTCCGTCACCAAAAACAATCTCAGTTTCAGCAGGGCTCTCACCCGTTAATTTGATGCAGTTTTTACCGGCGGGTATATATACCTGCTCATTATAACGCCCCCTCTTGATATAAATGTTAAATATCGTACGGTTACCGTTAGGCACAGCATTGATCGCTGCCTGTACAGTTGTGAACTGACCGGAGCCATCTTTTGCAACAACCACATTATTTGATTGCGCTGCGTATCCATTCAAACAGATAAACACTATCGCAATTGCAAGGAAAATATTAAGATTTAGCGTTCTTTTCATTTTATATATTGTCAGAAATTTTAGGTTTGATTAACGCCATTCCAGTCCTGTTTTGTAATTCGAAAATTTCACGCAGGTATCTCAGAAACAGGCTGGTGTTTATGTTTTCGCCTTTTGTGTGTAATTGGCGGAGCAATTTATCAAGTTCGTTATAATGATCGCCCCGTATATGCAAACCTTGATCAGCCTGTTGCAAAAGGTAACTCACCCAGGTATTATCAGTAAGGTCTATAAATTCTTTCCATCCACTACTGACCAGAAAAGATAACCGGTACAAAATCAATTTCGGACCTGTACTCTTTTTCTTCCCGTTGAAGTTGATTGCAGATTGAAATTCTGGCCCAGTGATCATCACATCCCCCTGCCTGAATACCTGCCAAGAATCACCGATCCTCAATTCGCCTTCTCCAAGTGAGCAAAAAATGAACTCAAAAGTACCGGGCACTTTTTTCGTTAGGGCAGTTTTAAGATCTTGCTCCAACGTAACAATGATCGTTCGATCTTGAACCTCGGGCATATAGCTTTTACTTTGCAAATCCATTTTTAATTAGTGCTGGCTTGTAAAAGAATATGTTTCCCCGGCTTTTGTTGAGAAATCAATAACGGTGGTCGGCTTCAAGGGACGGCCATGTAGTTGCGATGGGTCAGCAATAATTGGTGCCTTGATAGCTGCGACTTCGTAAAACGGGTTGGGGTTAATTCCTGAGGCTAGTTTGGTATTGAAATTACCGGCAGGCGATAGGGGTTCCGGCAATCTTAACCTGCAATTACCGCCAAGTCTGGAGGTGATAACCAGCTTGCTGACCTTACCAGATTTCCAGTCTAGATCAATTACAAAGCCCCCACGGGCAATTATTCCTTTAATAGAACCTTCCGACCAGGCTGACGGCAACGCGGGCAGTATAAATATCTCTCCGTCGTAACTCTGTAGCAGCATTTCCGTTATTCCAGCGGTACATCCAAAATTACCGTCGATCTGAAAAGGCGGGTGCGCATCAAATAGATTAGGGTAAGTACCGCCACCCACAGCAGTTTTTGGATCGCCGGTTGGTGCCGGTTTCAATTGGTCGGTGATCAATTTAAAAGCGTGATCACCATCGAGCAACCTTGCCCAGAAATTTACCTTCCAGCCCATCGACCAACCTGTAGAAACATCGCCACGGCTTTTCAGAATATTAACCGCCGCCTCCTGTAATTCCGGGTTTCGGTAAGGAGACATCTGTTTTCCGGGAAAAAGTCCGAATAACTGGGAAATATGGCGGTGTTTATCACCTTCTTTATCCAAGTCGTCCTGCCATTCCTGTAACTGCCCCCAACGGCCGATGTGCATTGGAGCAAATCGTGCTAGCTTTTGTTTAAGTGTATCTAAAAATACCTGGTCAGCATGCAGCGCCTTTCCCGCAGCGATCGTATTGGTAAATAAATCAAATATGATCTGGTTATCCATCGTAGTGCCTGCAGTAAGGGAAACCGGCCCAACTTTAGGGTCTGTTAAAAAGCTATGTTCCGGGGACATCGAAGGCGATACGACCAGCCAGTGGTGATCCGGCTCTTCCTGTAGCGCATCAACGAAGTAGAGCGCAGCGCCTTTCATTACCGGGTATATTTTTTTAAGATAATCTGTATCACCAGTGAATAAATAATGTTCCCATAAATGTTGTGTCAACCAGGCTCCTCCTGTGGGAAAAATGCCATAAAAAGCACGGTCAACCTGCCCGGATATTCGCCATATATCTGTGTTATGATGCGCCATCCAGCCCCGCGCCGCATACATCTTTTGAGCACTCTCTTTACCTGTAACGGAAAGATCGGTGATCAGGTGGGTTAGCGGCTCGGTGAGTTCGGTAAGATTCGTTTCTTCAGCCGGCCAATAATTCATCTCCGTGTTGATATTGATCGTATATTTCCCACCCCATGGAGGTGAAGGCTTATCGTTCCATTTACCTTGCAGGTTAGCTGCCTGATTGCCGGGCTGGGATGAGGAGATCAACAGGTAACGGCCGAACTGGTAATACAAAGGCACAAAGCCGGGATCGTTACCCGATACAAAATCCCTGATCCTTTCATTCGTTGGTTTATCCGATGTCGCACCGCCAAGGCTAAATTTAACCCTGTCAAAATAATTCCGGTACCAAACAATATGGTCCGCAATCAATTTTGCATAGGGTGTGGCGACTGCCTTGATCATTGGGATCGCCGCTTTACGTGACGCATCAGCGTTCAGCTCATGGTAATTAACAAAATTGGTCCCGATGGTGATATACACGATAACACTATTCGCGTTTTTGATGAGTAAACTACTATCCGTAGTGACCTGGTTGCCACCATCCAGTTTGGTTGTTACCATAGTGTGGTATTTGACCTGCCCATCGATTCCACTTTTGGAATCGGATATACCTGACATATATAAAAGATTTTTAGAGGTCTTGACCTCATATTTTGCCAATGGCGAGCGCATCGTGAGTTCGCAATTGATGGCTCCGGGTCTATCAGCCGTGACCCTCATGATAATCGCTTGAGCATCTGCCGAAACAAAGGTTTCCCGTTGATAATGTACGCCGCCTGCTATATAACGTGTTGTCGTTATTGCCTTGTTCAGATCAAGATCTCTGTAATATCCAGAAACAGTTCCGTTTTGCGGGAATCTGATGTAAAGGCTACCCGCGGTCTGATATGGCATACCGTTTTGCTTGGAAAACATTTTTTCATTCGCCAAGGCCTGGGCTTCTACATATTTCTTTTGGGCGATCAAGTTTCGCAGGCGTGGAACTACTGCAGCGGCGTCTGGGTTTACATTGTTATGCGGCCCACCCGCCCAGATGGTCTCTTCGTTCAACTGCAGTTGCTCTTCGCCGGGTTGGCCAAAAACCATCGCCGCTAAACGTCCGTTACCAATCGGCAAAGCTTCGTTCCAGTTAGATGCAGGTTTGTTATACCACAGTTTGAGCGCTTGTTGTGCATGAGCCGAATGCACGGCCAGTATGCTTATCGCAAATAGAATTTTTGTTGCTCTTTTAAACATTTCTTCCAGGTTTGATCAGTGCTTTTTTGATCATCTTTTTAAAATTGATAAAAAATAAAATTTAAGCCGGTTCGAGGTTTTCCATTGTCCTTCCCCTTTTGTTTGCACCGGCGCTTTAAGCAAGCCGGTTAGAACGATCAGCAAAGAAGCCAGAATGACCATCTTGAATAAAATACCGCGCATTTGATCTTAAATTTCAATCGTAGTCCCGGCCTAACCGTTAGCTCTATCTTAATGTTAGATGAGCAAACATTCCGGGGCTTTTAATAATTGGTTTATTGAGGCAAACCTAAAAATGGAGTAGATGAGTAAGGTCTAAAAATTGACCAAATTGGTAAAGTTTTTAACGTGTAACTGCTACGTGACAAAAATCAGCCTATTTTTTTGGAGAACGTTCCCTTAAATAATCGGATGGCGAAATGTGATAGTACTCTTTGAAGCATTTTCCAAAATACTTTGCATTATTGAAACCAACCGAATAGGCAATAACCGACACATTGTTCTCACCTTCATCCAGTAACTGTTTCCCTTTTCTTAGGCGGGCCTCCCTGATAAACTCAACAGGAGCAAGGTCGGTCAGGCTTTTCAGCTTGACATAAAATGTTGTTCTCCCCATTCCGATCGTTTCTGCAACGGTATCGATGTTAAATTTAGTATCCGACATTTTCTCATCAACTATCCGAATTACCTGTTTAAGAAATGCCTCATCCCGGGCGGTCATCACCGGAGTGGACGGCGATGGTTCGATCTCCTTTTTTCCGGAGACAAAAGTTTCGAAGAGTTTTTTGCGTTGGCTGAGCAAATTAGCTATCGCAGCGAGCAGCACCTCGTTGCTGAAAGGTTTGGTGATATAATAATCCGCTCCATATTTTAGCCCTTCAAGTTGGCTTTCGATGGAGAATTTGGCTGATAATAATACCACAGGGATATGGCTGGTCGCTTCTCCCTGTTTTAATTTATCCAGCATTTCGATACCGTTCATTACCGGCATCATGATATCGCTGATCACCAGGTCCGGTTTGAGAGCTATCGCTTTCTCCAGGCCTTCTTGTCCGTTTTCCGCAGTTTCTACACGGTAAAATTCGCTAAGTTGAATAGTTAAAAACCGGCGTAACTCGCCATTGTCTTCAACGAGTAGCAAGGTTTGCGCATTACGATGCTGATGGATAATCTTTTGCTCAGTAATAATATCCGGTATGCGATCTTCAACAGGTTCAAGCAAAGTTCCGGGTAAGGCGATCTCTGTAACATTTTCTGTCCCAAAGTGCTCCTTACCCAACAGTAACTCAACAGTAACCTTTAGTCCTGATGGCGAGTTATTTTCCGCAAATATATGCCCACCGTGAAGCTCAGTTAATTCTTTTGAAAATGCTAACCCAATTCCGGTGCCTTTAGGATGGTTATCACCACTATCGCCCTCATAATACAATTCGAAAATATCATTGAGTTTATCTGCCGCCACGCCTGTACCCTGATCTGAAACAATGATTTGGAAAACATGCCGTTCCCTATCTTCTTTGAGCCACACCGAAATATCCCTACCAGCCGGGGTAAATTTTAAGGCATTTCCCAAAATGTTATAGAGCACGATATCTATCTTTTCTGCATCAATCCACGCCCACAGTTCATCTATCGCAGCATTCACCTGCAAGTTTATATTTTTTTCACGGGCTGATTCAGCAAAGTAGTCCGAGATACGTGTTACGAAGCTGATCATTTCTACATAGCTGATACGCAATTCAGCCTTGCCGCTTTGCACCTTTCTCAAATCAAGCAACTGGTTGATAAATCTGACCATCCGGTTGGCATTCTTTTTCACGATGGTGATATATTCTTCTCCCTCGGTAGATAAGTGTTCGCGGTTTTGAATTTGTTCTATCGGGTTGAGGATCAACGTCAAGGGCGTTCTCAGCTCATGGGAAACATTGGTAAAAAAACTTTGCTTTAAATCTGCCACCCTTGTTTCAACTGCAATGCGCTGGCGCAACCGGAGCATCGTCAAAGTGATTCGCCTGGCTATTTCAACGGCAACAATAAATAAGGCCAAATAGGCGAGATATGCCCACCAGGTACGCCAAGGCGGAGGAAAAATATGGATGCTTAATTGCTTGGCCGGAGTGCTGTATCTAACATCCTCGCTGATACCCTTTACCTCAAAAATATAGTTGCCTGGGGGCAGGTTGGTATACGTTGCCCTTCGCTGACCCTTGTTGTTGTGCCAGACGGTATCGAAACCCCGGAGCCGATATGCGTAATATTGTTTCTTACCTGAACGGTAATCAAGGGTTGTATAATCTATACTAATGATATTCTGATTGTATTTCAGTTTTAGTTCCGGAGAAAAAGTGATGTTTTCCTTCAAAAAGCTGCCTTTCTTACCCACCACGACGTCTTCGTTATTAACCTGAAGGTTGGTTAAGGCCATGTTCACATAAACCGGTCTATCAGTAATGCGCTCAGGTTCAAAGGAAAGATATCCTTTGATCATGCCAAAAACAAGCCGGCCATCCGCCATCCGTATTGCGGAGGCTTCTGAAAAACCGGTTTTAGGCAATCCATCATAAGAGTCGTAATTGTTGAAATTTTTTGAGGCCGGGTTGTACCGGGAAAGGCCGTTTAATGTCGCAATCCAGATATCTCCTCTTTTATCTTCTGTGCAGCTCAGGACGTAATCGTTGGGCAACCCGTCGCGGGTGGTCATATCCCTGAAAACCAGGGAATGCATCGGGTTGTTACCTAGGGCTTGATCGAAGCCCCCACCTGAGGTGGCCAGCCACATCCGGTTTTTTGAATCCCTGTAAACGAATTGCACATCGTTATTGCCGAGGCTATTTTCATCTCCAGGTATTTTACTGTAAGTTTTATACTGCGCACTTCCCAAATTTACACTTTTTGGATCAAACACTAATAGTCCATCGGTAGTACCCATCCAGATGTTACCGGCACCGTCAAGCGTCATATTCCTGATCTTGCGAAAATTTTCTTTCGGGTAATTTTTAAATAATGGGCCTGAATGGCTTACTGCGGCGTTATTTGCAGACCCGGAGTTCGTAATAACATTCAATCCCTCATCAAATGTGCCAACCCATATCCTATGATCTTTATCTTCAAGTAGAGCATATATTTCATTGCTGCTTAACGTATGGGTGTTATCTTTAGCTGATTCAAAGTGCGTTAGCTTATATCTCGTATCACCCGCATCCATTGGTGTCGCCATAAAAAGTCCTTTGGCTTTTGTGCCCAGCCATATTTTTCCGCTCGAATCGCTTAATATGCAATAGATCTGGCCGAGACCGCCCGCAGGGGCATTTACGAATAGGTTGTCAACCGGCTTGCCATGATCATAGACGTAAAGCACCCCGTTTTTTGCACCAAGCCAGAGCCTTCCATGCCTGTCCTCGCAAATGCCCCTAACCTCATTATCTGATTTGAAAACTCCGCTACCTGTAAGCAATTGTTGATTAAAATCATTTTGGTTGAAAATGATCTTATTGATACTGCGCTCATCTGTGCTAACCCATAATACGCCGGCCGGGTCGTAAAAAGCAGCATAAACAATATTTGAAAACTGCTTATCGGGAGAGCCTGGCTGGTTATAGAAATAATCAAATGTGCCTTTCGGTGCATTGTAATATCCAAAGCCTCCGCCTTTTAGTATCGCCCATACCACGCCATTCTTGTCTTCGAATACTTTGTAGTGATTACCACCACTATTGGTCTTTCCGTCGCTTTGTTGAATGAATGTGTTAAACGTTTTGTGGGAGGGGTCGAAACGAATAATTCCCAATTCCGATGGCTCGATCCAAAGCCCACCAGTGCGATCCTCGAAAATAGAAAACAGTGGTTTGCCTACTGTTAATGTTGTACTGGAGATCAAATTTCCATTCTCATCCAATTGCATCAATTCACCATTCTGACTGGATGCAAACACTTTTTTATATTTTGGGGAATAAAGCAGCCCGTTGATACCTGCGGTTGAAATTATCGCAGTTGTTTGTTTAAGCGTAATTTTATTGACAGTGATCACTTCACCGTTAGTGGTTGAGAAATATACGGATTCGGAACCTTCAGCGTAACTAATAATATCCTTTCCGTTTGTATTCGCGCAAACCTGTATCACATTGAAAACTCCGGTTTTGGTTCGTGATAGCAGAACAACGCCCTTAGCAGTTCCGATCCAAAAATGTTGGCGGGTATCCTCCTTGATGAACTTTACGGTATTCGAAGGTATTTGAAATGAAGGCGCAGAAGCAGTAGAAAAGCGAATAATGCTATTTTGGGGGTCGTTTGGGTTTCTGATCAGAAAAAGGCCTGCATTTCTACTTGTCAGCCAAAGCTCGCTATCATTTCCCGCATATATACGGTCAAACTGTATCTTGCTTTTATTCGCACCATCAACTATTGGTGACAAAGGCAGAAATTTTTCACCTTTTTTGTCAAAACGATATATCTGGTGATCATAGGCCTTTAACCATAAATGATCGAAATTATCTTCAACGATCTGGTCTATCCGGTCGTTTTTAAGCTGCGAAAGGTCACCGGGAGAAGACTTGTATGAAATAAAATTGTGGCCGTCGAAACGATTGATCCCGCTCCATGTACCAAACCACATAAAGCCTTCACGATCTTTGGTTATTACTGTTACCGCATCATGGGATAATCCATCTTCTGTGGAATAATGTTCAATCTTACACTTAAACTGGGCGTATGCAAAAGTTGCTTTAAGTAAAAGTATAGCAAGAATAAGATATAATCTCTGCCGCATTCTTTCAGTTTATTATCACACTTAAACAAAAACGTATAAGGGCAATTACAATGGTGGCTCTAAAATACGGAATTGACAGTCATTAACGCAAATACAGTTAAACCGATTGTATTTATAGGTCTAAATGACAATAGTTTCAACGAATTGATAAACTTTCCGTAGTTAATTAATAATTTAGTAAATATCTGATAATAAATAACTTACTTTAAATTTCAATCCTCGCAATCTGACCTTGGAAAGTGCTTTTAATCGTGCAAACGTTCCCGGTAACGATTGCACATTTTTTCGATTTTACGTCTAATTTCTTTTAATTATAAGAAAGGTTTACTATGACGCTATGAGGTAAAACTCATTGTAATTTATTTAAAAGTGTTTCCAGATCCCGTGCTGCTGAGATTGATAGTAGGGATCACTGCTAAAATGCTAACTCAAGTCCTTCGGGAATTAGAGGAAGATAGCCTGATCGTTTGCACAGCGTACTTAGAAGTTCCTTTCAGAGTTGAATACCATCTCACTAAAAGCGCGGAAGAGCTATTGCCGTTTTTAGGTTTTCTTATCAGTTGGGGTGAAGTTAAAATGGATAATTTGCAATGAGCAATGGCAAAAAACACATTTGACCAGCCGTCGAAAAAATGACCGGAAGCACTGCAGTCATCAATGACCGCAGCCGCAGAAAACAACAAGCTGATGAAGCCTGGTTATTTAATATCAAGATCCCTGCAGACCGGTCTTGCCTGGATATTATCCCGATACCCTGTGGGTGACACGCCCACCTTCGATTTAAAGAAGGTAATAAAGTAGCTGGAGGATTCGAAATTCAGGTTAAAGGAAATTTCCTTGACCGGGATGGTGGTGGTGGACAGCAATTCCTTCGCCTTTTTCAGTCGCAGCTCATTATAATACCTGGTCGGTGAAGAACCCGTATATTCTTTGAACACTTTTCGGAACCAGGAATAACTCAGATTTAACTCGGCGGCTATCTTTTCCGGACTGCTGCAATTTCTGCTGCAATGCTGCATTAATACCTTGGCATGATTTATTTTATCAATGATCTCCTTATCCCGGAACGAATGATTGCCGAACGAGTTATTGCTGCCCGCATAGTAAATAAGACCGCAAAGCATTTGCGTCATTCCCGCTAACATGGACTGGTAGCCCAGCATTTGAGATCTGGCGATCTCTATACCCTGGCTGAAAATAGAGACCATTTGTTCATTAAAACCAATATCCAGTACAGGGGACTGTACTGAAAAAAAATGATGCTCGATCAGGCTGTCTATCGCCGACCCTTTAAAGCCGACCCAATAAGCTTCCCAGCCGGTTTGGGCCGATGGCGCATACGTATGCCATTCACCCGGGAAAGCCAGGATCACTTCGCCCGCATTGATCTCCCGAAGGCCGCAGCCCGCTGACCTGAACTGCCCTTTGCCACTGACCACATAGAGGATCTGGTACTCATTCAACACTCTTCCCAGGTCCGGATCGAACCGGTAGGCGGAGGGATGGCGGGCAGGGGGATAGGGCATATGGGCGGCGACCGACTGAAAACCGATCGTCGTGACATACAGCCCCCATAGTTTATCGGTGCCGTTAGCAACAAGGTATTTATGGTGCGGGTCCATCTGTGGGATCATAATACTTTTCATCTTGCACGTGAATACATCACCATCATAAGGACCCGCGAAGGATCACCTCAAACGGGTTTTTGACCTGACGGGGTTCATTCCCCAATACCAGCTGTGCAGCGGTACGCCCCATCCGGTTGAAATCAGTCGTAATGACAGCAATGTCCAGCAGTTCTTTCAAAGTGGTCTCGTTAAAAGAAATCACACCTACATCCTGTCCCAGTACCAGGCCCGAACCATGAATCTTTTTGATCAGTTTGGCCAGGTCTTCTTCCTCAATGACAATATAAACCGTCTGCTTACGCACATCCTCACTACCGACCGCGCCGCTGAGATAAAAGTTCATGCCTTTCTCTTTACTGAAGGATTCGATGCCTTCGATGATCTCTTTTGGATGATGGATTTCTTCCGGAAACACCAGGACAACATTTTCATACCTGCTTGTCAGTGAGTCCAGCGAAAGCAAGGCTTCATAGACATCCTGTTTAAAGTCCTGGTATACCGCATTGTACCCCGGCCCTAACTGGGGCAGGTTCCGGTCAAGTAAGACGAGTTCATGGGAAGGGACCATTTTACAGATACGGACACATTCATCGATATCCGCACCCACAAAAAAGTGCGGCATCATCACATAGTGGTCATATTTACCCATACTGCTTTCCAATATTTCCTTCAGCAGTTTGGGACTGTAGTGATGGACCTGCAGGTCCACTTTAGCTTCCTTACCGAGTTCGTCAAGAAAACTATAATAAATAATCTTCTTAAATGAGCTCAGCTTATTAAACAGCAGCAGCACGCGCAGCTTGCTTTTGTCGTTTTCTCGCACGAAATAACCCAAAGAACGAAACGAAGTGACATAACCCCTTCTTTTCAACTCCTTATAAGCCTTTTCGATTGTATCCCGACCTACGCGGTTATCCCTGGCGAATTCATTGATAGATGGCAGCTTTGCCCCCCCTTTTAACTTATTCGTATCAATATCTTTGACAAAGGCATTGACAATCTGCCGCACTTTCGTTAACTGGCCTTCCGGTATGATTTTTACGCGATACATACAATTATTTTATTGCTTATAACTTTTTAACATCGAGATCGCTCCCTTGATTGTACCGCCGGGCCACTGATCATCACATCGATTGTCAGATATTGTAATATCTTTACAGTTCTCAAATTTAAAAACGGAAGAGCCCGTCAGATCAGCGGGGTATGCCTTACTTGCTTTAATTTGATTACCGACGATACGGATATGAGCAGCTGACTTTGCAAACACAAGCGGAGCGCTAAATAGTTCACAGATGTTATTCTCGAAAACAATATTTTGATGATAATAAAACCTTTCTTCTGCCTTTATTTGCGGAGCTATTTGTAAAAGAGGCGAACTTCCCTGTAATCCAAAGTTTTTGAAGGTATTGTTTCGAATCACCACACTTTGCACTGGCCCTGACTCGAACCAGAACGAAGCATCGCCTGCTAAAAGAATACTCGTATGAGTACACGCTTCAAAATTATTGTTTTCAATGAGGACATTTCCTGAGGTCGAGATTAATATACTTCGTGCACGGTTACGTCTTACCCATGTATTTTGTATGACCAGATCAGGCTGACATGATAAATTATTTATGACACTATTCGGTTGAAGTAACTTCGCTATGGGCTGAAGGCAAGTAACCTCCAGGTATTCAGCATTAACCTCTTTAACACCTTTGACCTTTACCTTTGCATAAGGGCGGAGCGTTTCCTGGTTTGATAGACTAATCGAATCACCAATGTGAACCAAGTCAAAGCCCATTTGCTGGCCATGCATTCGTTTGACACCAAGGGTATACTGGTCCACCGCACCATCAGCAAGGGCATAGACCCCGTGAATATTAGCGGCATCGTCAAGCATATTTTCAAACCGACAGCTATCTATAGCAATTTTGCCCCTACAACCTGCAAAATGAGTAGCATCTGCCGTAGTTGTTACTATTCGCTGGCTGTTCTCCGGCAAAACAACATTGAACTTTTTTAATACAATATTTTGGCTTTGCTCCGCGATTAAACCCATTCCTCCGGCATGGTGGACATTGACGTTATAAATGGCGAATCCAGTTACATTAGACAAATGGATAGCAGGCGAGGTCCTATTCAGATCTTTTCTACCATTAATAACCAGAATCCAGCCTGTGGTGGGCAACTTTTGTACAGCATCAAAAAAACGTAAATTCCCATCCTTTAATTGCTTCACATGATACCTGCGGTTTAGCGATTCATTCCAGCTTTTAAGCACATAAGTGTATCCGTTATAAGCCGGGGCTTTAGTTGCCGGATCGAACCAAATATTCCAATCAATATTTTGTTCCCAGCCGATATCATTCTTCATAGCTGGTGCCCAGTCCCGCCAGGGATGAATAGCCTTTCCTGGTTTCTCGGTAAAAACGAGTTCATTGGCAACAATTTCATAAGTACACTCCGCAAGCGGTCTTAGGATGAATGAATTCGTTGAAGTATCTGTACTGAGTACTGTTCCCTGGAAATAAAAGGGTTTATCCCAGTCGATAACTGCGTTTTTAAGTTTAATATTCTGAGACCGTTCAAAGTCAAAAGCAATCATTTCCCCGCCATGCAAAATAAACGTGGACCCTTCCGCATCGATCTCGAAATTACTAAAGCCATGAACCGGGAAAACTATTCTTTTTAAGCCATTATCATTATTGGCGACATGAATGAATTCTTCCATCGCTTTATCGGGATAACATTGATAGATTCCTTTGGGAATGACTAGCCTTTCTGCATGTTGCGTCTTGCAGGCAGCCAAGGATCTGTTAATTGCCGGGGTAGCGTCCTCGCCCTGGCGTAAGCCAAAGTCTGCTGCATTGATAATTTTTCCCGCCTGTACCTCAGTGACATAACACAGTAAGAAGATACACAATAATGTTAATTTTTTTATTCTGAGCATTTATTTTAACGTGTTAATTATTTAACAAATGATTTGCGACCAACTTTTCGATATCATCTTTTGTGCTTAACCGTTTAGCGGCTATTATTGTGTAGCTTTGAAATTCCAATCACCAGAAGCAACCTCAAATCCAATTCGACCGACTAAAGGTTCAGAAGCATGTTTTGCCGGGGCAATATATTTACCCTTCTTCCAGACGATTATTCCGTTTAGCGTAACTTGTTTTACCCCGTTTGCCGGCACACCTACCATAGCGCTAGTTTTTGGCGGAACGGTTACTTTCATAATCAATTCATGTGCTGACTGCAGAAACGAAGACCGTATCGTACCACTTACGGTTTCAAAAGATTCAGTGGCACTGCTTAAACTTCCTGGCTGGGGTAACACTTGAAATCTTGAAAAGCCTGGTGTCAGAGGCTTAATACCACATACATATTCTGCCAACAAAGTCAGCGGTCCTCCGGACCAGCCATGGTTATAACTTCCGCCTCCATACCCTTCAGTACCAATACCCCAGCCTTCCCATAAGGTACTGAGCGGGCTTTGCACCATTTTTTTATACCTGGTTTTCATCCGGGCCAAAGCCGCTGTTGCATCGTCCATTTTGAATAGTGATTCCAGGATATACTTTTCCATGTAAGGACTGGCATTAAAGGAACGTTCAAAAACCTTTTTGATAGCAGGATACTGCTGCGGCTCTGCCAAACCAAACAACACGGCCAATCCGTGCCCCCGGTCATCCGTGATGCCATCATATCCCGGTGAGCGGTATTCCGTACCCGTCCAAAAGACGCGATTATAATTATCCTTAATATTTTTTGCCATATTTTGGTAATAGGGAATATCTGCTTGGTTACCTGTAACGTTGGCCATTTTGATGGCGGCATTCAGTGCCTGATATAACAATGCATTGTCCAGCACAGGCCGGTCAATATTTTCACCCCAATCACCCCAGTCCCAGCCACCATCACGATGAATCAGTAAGCCATTACCTCCTAATTTCCACAATTGCAGGTAGCGCTTTACGGCGGGATAGGCGTGCCGAATAGTTTCCAGGTCACCCGTATGTTGATAGTAATACCAAAAACCATATTCACCAATACTGGAAAGCATTTGCCCTGAAAGCTCTTTATCCCAACTACCGGACGGAACCGGCGAATACAATGCGCCATCGGGCTTCTGCCAGTCAACAAGATTGTCAATGGCTTTTTTTATTAGGGAAAATGCCTGACGATCACATGAATGAAGCACTTCACCTTCTAAAATCACAACGTCTCCCCACCACTGTGCCCGTTCTCTGTCAGGACAATCCATGAAATTATCCCGCATATTCAAGTTCAGGGTGGTAACACATTTTGACCATAACTTGTTTAACAGCGTATCGTCACATACAAAACGCCCGTTGAACTGAGTATTATAACGAGTCTCCCGGTATCGGAGTCCAATGATTTCGACACCGGCAGGGATCATATAAATCATTGAATGTCCATTAATATAGGCAAGGCTTTCAAATTCCTGGATGCCTTCTTTAGTCACATATTCAGAACGAGAATTGTATTCGCCACCACCTTTGTAATCATCTGTGCGCATATCGATCGTAAGCCCGGCAGGAGCTTTTATCTTCAAATAAGGCGAAACCGAAATATTCTTTGGCAGCTTTGCGGTGATGGGATTTCCATCACTTACTTTGGGTATTTGACTGTCATTCTCATATTTTTTTAATCCTTTGACATCCCAAAGTGGTATTGGTCTTTTGACCAGATTGTTCCATGGAGCAACAGGCGGCTTTCCAAATTCTAACGCATTGGACCAATTGGAATCGTCATAGCCAGGTGACGTCCAATGCTCAATATCTTTCCGTGCATCAAAATGAACATTTTCTTCAGATAAGCGAAAGTTGGGATATGGAGCGTCAGTATTTCCATAAGCAGGATGAAGCATGGCTTTCCAACTACGGTCAGTACCCCAGAGTTCACCGTCGGCGTTAATTTCCACAACTAGGCCCGCCTTTCCGCTGCTTTTATGGGAAAAACTGTCCTTTCCCCAATACCAAGTGAGGAAGGCAAAGGTATTCTTCCCTTTCTGAAGGTATTTTGTAATATCAACTAAATCAAAATAGGAGTCGCTAGGGTTAGGGCCTCGCTTCAATCCTCCCTCATATACTGCTAGTTTCCCATTAATCCAAAGCCAATATTTTGAGTCTACTCCAACCTTCGCAAATGTTTTTTGCGGTTTTTCTTTCAGAATAACTGTCCTACGAAATGCCTGCCAAATGTTCGTGTCTCTTTTGGTATCAATGGCAGATATCCAGTTCGCCTGCCATTGCTGCGCACCGGCTACCATAGAAAACAGGCACAATAAAACTGTGAGAATATTTTTTTTCATTTTATTATTTATCTATTAGCATCGACTTATCTGACGATCAATACCGACGTTTACAAAATCATTTGGTTATCGTCAATAAGTAAGGATGCGCTTCCGTGTCAGCATCAATAACCGCCCTTATGAAATTTATGCCGTTTGGCACTGAATCCGGCAGGCGTCCCTTTAATGACATGGCAAATATTTTCACCTCATTTGGATTTAACTTAAACGGTTGAAACATTTTATCAGGTTTAAATCCAACAGAGGGGACGATACTTATAGTTCCGGATGCTTCCTTACCTTTTACTTCGGTTAATATCACCGACAACTCAAAAGCCGCCTCTTCTTGGGACGAGAGGGCTATCTCTGCGCCAAATTCGTTTGGTTTAAAATTGTATTTACTGGCAATGTTTACGGATATCCTTACCGGCGCGAACATGGTTCGCCAGCCCAGTTTATATTCGCTCCTATGGTAATTTTGAATTGCCTTACAATGAAATGGCGGAACCGGAGCGGGGCTTCCGCCATCCCAACCCGGCCTGCACCAAAACTCTGTAGCGGTCCAGTATAATTTGCCAATGAAGTGCTTATGGTTATTTAATAAGTGGTTGTGTTTGTCAATAATATAACTCTGATAAAACTCGCTGCCGTACCCCAGGCCTAATCTTCCAGTTATGGCTTCGGCACCATACTCAGAAAGTAATAGAGGCTTTCCTGCATAAGCTTGTGTCTCTTCGATCACTTTGACTACCTCATCTATTTTCTCTGTGTACCAACCGGCATATAAGTTTTGAGCAACAAAGTCCTGATATTGATATGTTATGTCTTTTGCAGCTTTCCAAGTTACATGTGTAAATAATCTCCTGGAATCCAAGTTGCGGCCAAGTTGAATCGTCTCTCTAACATAATTTGCAGCTCCGGCTTCATCTGTCAGGTTTTCATTGCCTACAGACCAAGCAATTATAGATGGATGGCTTCTGTCCCGTTGAATCATTTTAGTTAATTGCTGCGCTGCAAATTCTTTAATTTCTCGGGTATCCAACTGGCTGCCTTTGAATCCGGTAATGTTTATTTCTTCGATCACCAACATTCCTAACTCATCTGCTGCATCAAGAAGGGCCGGTGTAGTAGGGTAATGCGCCGGCCGGAATATCCTGAAACCTCGGTCATACAGCTCTCGCAATTCTTCATGTTGTAATTTAGGCGCCTGTGTACGCCCCAGTCCCGGATAATCTGCATGACGGTTGAATCCCTGAAGGTCTTGAACGATCTTTCCATTCAGCAACATATCTCCACCGCGAACTTCGATATCCCTAAATCCGGTTCTTTCCGTCAAACTTCCCCAATCACCGCTCATGATAACGGTGTACAGTTTAGCATTTCCTAAATCCCAAAGCTGAGGCTTGGGGATTTTTATTTCAACAGGGTCGATTACGAGCCCATCAACGTTTGGGGGAACTACGATTTTATTTAACCTTGTTGTTACTACTTTTGCTCCCGAAGGATCGTACACCACCACATTGCAATCAATTTGTTTTTGGGCGTTTCTTTTGTTGACAACTGTCGGCCATAAACGTAAAATGCCATCTGCCCCCCCCTCGGCTCTAAAGTCAATTATTGAAACGTTAGGATTTCGGTCAATGTGTATTTCCTGCAACAATCCGCCCCAATTCCAGTAAAATATATGCAGCGTCTCAAAAACCCCCATTGTTGTCTTCCTGTTATCAACAATAACGGCAACTGCATTCTTACCGGCCTTTATGCTTTTGGTGATGTCAAAACGGGCAGGCAGATATCCCCCTTTCGTCTGTCCGACTTCGACTCCATTGACGAAAACCCGCCCTAACCAGTAACAAGACTCCAGTGTGATAGATATTTGTTCGTTCTCCTGAGGGGAATTAAATTCAAAGCTTTTTCGATAAACAGCAATTGTACCATTAGGATCATTCCATTTTTGGTTGAGACATCCTATTGAATTTGGCACTAAAACAGTATCCCAATTCCGATCATCAAAACCGGGCTGCACCGCTTCCGGTGTGGTACCGGTAAGCATATTGCTCTTTAACTTGTCACCGACACAGATCTTCCAGGCACCGGTTAAGGAATGAGAATGACCCGTGTTGGCGGTATGAATAATTACAATATCTTTTCTCTCCAGCTCAATAATACCGGACAGTGTTTCCGCCTCAATCTTCAGTGTATATTTCCCAGGCGCAAACCAGGCCGGGTCAACTGCCGTTTTCCAGACAGCCTTTGAATTAGTTTGCCCGGCATAAACATTTGTCAATTCGGAGATTCTAATGTCGTCCAAATAGTAACGTACGGCCTTTGTACCCCGGGGTGGATTGGCATCCAAGTGCAACAACTCCGATGAGGAAGTTTCTAAATACGTTGCTGTAGATTCGTTTGATTGCAGCATTGGTGTTGGCTTTGCTTGGAGAGGATTGCCAAAACCACCCACAAGGATCCCTGCGGTAGCAGTGCCTCCTATGTTGAGAAATTCCCGTCTATTAACTTTACCAGACATAAACTCTTATTTTTGATTGATTTTTGAGCGTTTAATTGAATGTGATATTCTGGGCGTAGTTGTTTACATTAAACTTCCCTGATGCTGCATCTTTGATATTGGAATTATTGATCTTAAGACCAGTAAAGTGTACACCATCAATGACTCTTGAAGCATCATATCCCTGGATAGTGTTATCAATATTAAGTGCTGAATTTAAACTTACCCTGTTGAAGTTCACATTTTGGAGCCGTTTGCCCACGGATATGTTATAGGGTGATTGCAAAATACTTAAGTTTATCAGGTTGGTTTTGGTCCCTAATCTATCCACCCGTATATCTTCAAATGTCACATTCTGCATGGTTGCGTCGTCGCCCAAAAGGATACTTATGGCCCCTTTTGCCCAGTCAACGTTATAATTTTGATTATACAGGATATCGATGTTTTTAACCGTGATACTATCGTAAACCCTGCTCTGACTGCTATAGGACTCGGGACCAAATCCAAGTGCCCTGCCCTGGTCAGTCCATAAAATGCAATTTTGGACAGTGATATTCCGACTATCTTTGGCAGTCGGCGATGCCGCGCCTCCGTAAGACAGCTTAATCGATATACAATCATCATAGTTTCGGATAAAGCAGTCATCAATCAAAACATTGCTTGATGACGTGGGATCTATCCCGTCTGAATTGATAGTCCACCCCATTACCTTCAGGTTTCTGCAAATCAGGTTTGTGCTATTGGAAACACTGACATTCCAGGAAACCGTATTTAATAAGGTTATACCTTCAATATCTATATTGTTTGATTTTTCAATTTTAATCAGGCGTCTGGCGATGGTATGAGGATACGCATGGTCGGGAAACATCGCCCCGCTAAGTATTCCCCTTCCTGTAATAGCAATATTATTTGCGCCACTTGCCGAAATACTGCCATATACGATAGCTCCTCCAGCGATATATACCTTATCGTTATCCTTAAGCACCAAAGTTCCCTGGCCGTCGTTACCTATCTTGTGAATGCCGGGACCATAATAATACACATTTGGAGTAGCAGCCGTAAGGGGGGAGGCCTCTTGTTTATTGGCAAATACCATCAGGTTATTGTGCAGGTCATTGTTAACTTCAAACGATAGCTTTTGCGGCCCTGTCAAAGTAAAAGTTACCGTGTTCGCATCAACGATGGTTGGAACAATTCCCGCACCTTCAGGCCGGATCTTCACATTTGACATTGGCCCATCATTTTTGTGTACCTTAACCTCGATCTTTTTTGAAAAATCCGAATCAAAACTCACAAAGGCCATATGATATATAGCAGATGGCAAGTTCCCCCCATCTACTTCCGCATCGTATGCAAATAAATCGTTCCATTGACCGCCCTGGTACCTGACATACACAGAAAAAGTATTGTTTTGTGGTGCGCCCGCAGGTGCCCCAAATATGGTCAATGACGCCGGGTTTATTGAAGTGTCAGTATTCCCCTGGGTTTTGCTGTCCGGGCTGTTGCTTTTCGAACATGAAGCGTTTAAGACCCAAATGCTCGTTAATAAAATAAACAGATATGTTTTAGTCATGATTTAAGTGTTATTGATGTACAAATACGTTCTTTACTGCATCTAAATAACCATAGCCATACATGGTGCATGGCATCAGGTAGCTGGTTTCAGTCCATTCATTCCAACTGTTAATGGTTATCAACGGTGCCTGATTAGGATGGCTATCAACAAATTTCTTAGCTTCAATAAGTGCTTTTTCAAAATTTGCAGGTGTGTTATTTTTCACAATACCCGGGCGTAATCCGTAAGTTCGGGGGCTGGCATCCCAGCCAATGGAAACATGTGGGTAATACTTAGCTTTATAAGTAGTTGATACGGTATTCCATTCCTTAACCACATCTTCCATGATCTTGTTATAATCTCTGTCAACGTTGGCAAAATGGACAAACTGATAATGTGTAAGCGAATTGATACCCAACTGATTTACCACCTCCTTTTGGGTTCCTACATTATCTCCCGGAATAGCTGACAGCTTTTGATCTGTTTCTTTTCTCATCGTGATTTGCAATTCCAGCCCTTTAAAACCTGCCTTTATCGTTTGATTTCGAAACCAGTTAAGCGCGTCTTTTGCCTGCTCTACTCCACCCAGCCCTTTGATGAAATTCCTCAATTCATAAATCATAAACACAGGCTTCCCATCAATCTTGTAATAAGAAGGCTGTTTGAAATATTTATCTATCCATCGAAGCGCAATTTTTTCGAACTCTTGTCTATCAACAAATCCATTCCACAACAAGGCGGGGTTTTTCTTTTCCATGGCGTCATCGGCATTTCGTTTGTCCCAGGCCAGGTTCACATCATGGTTGGCCCACATTAAGTAAAACTTCACCCTATCTTTGTTTCTGGCTTTTAAATAGCCATCATTTAATTGCCCTTCCAAAAATGGCATGCCATCATACCAGTACCAGTCGAAAATAAACACGTTTACACCATGGTCCGCTGCTGCATTAATTTCCATTTCTGCTACGTATGGATCGGCTTCATTAATGTATCCCCATAACGGAAAACGAGGTTGCTCATGCCCCGGGAACTTTGCTTTGTTACTCATAACGGTTTGCCATTCGCCGATCCCGTCCGGCCAGAATATTTTTGCACGGTCGTCCGGGTGATATGACGGCCAGACAAATGCGGCAACATCATATTTTTTCGTGCTTTGTATAACTTGAGCGCTAACAAATCCTTTGAAAAATAAAAAGGTTATAATAAATAAGCAGATTGATTTTTTCATTATTTTAAATTATAGATTATTAATAATCAGAACTTTGACGTAAACAATGTCTCAATGGTGACGATTGCAGGGCATCGTCCTGGCTTGATAAAACCCGGCAGCCACACACCGCCGGATGAGTAGTTCGTTAGTTTAACTTAAATGCTGTTCTGGTGATGTCCAGAAACGTATTGCCATAGGCTTGTGTGGGTTCAATCTGACTATCTAACGTGAAATTATTAAACGAATCGACAAAGATGAGGTTCATATCGGATGCATTGCGTTTGGCTATATCGGTAAACTTTTTGTACCAGGCACCGTCGGTCGTGCGCTGCACGCTGTTAAACGCACCGGTATTTCCCTGGTACTGATAGTTATAGCCAGCCATCACACATGGAACAAACTGCTGACCCCAACTTTCTACCATGGTTTTCCAGTAAGCCCAGTTTTGATCGCAAAATTGTGGGAACTCAAAATAACGGTCAAGATCGCTTCCATAGTTGCCCATGTTCGCCTCATACATTCCATCTGTACAATTCTGGAAACGATAGTAGTAACGCTGGGGGGGCGACCAGCTATCCTGTTCACCAACAATAAACAAATCAAAGCCAAGCGCCGACAAGTTACTCCTGATCTGCTTGTACAATTGGACATTGTCTGACGAATTGAGATCCTGTGCGTGGTTGATTACCAGCAGGTATTTGCCATTAACCTTCTGATAATTGGCCTTGCTCATCCAATAACTTAGCCTTTTAAAATCGTTATAAAAGTTAGCCAGTTTGGTAGCATTGGACGCATTATCTATATAACCAGTAGTGGTCGTAGTTGATGAAATACCAACCAAACTAGTGTTAAGGTTATACGATAGTGCAAAATTCATTTTTGACGAATTAGCCGCATTCAGGAATGATACAATCGTATTTGAGTCTGTTTTGAAGTTGGTATTATCCATTGTGGGTGAGCGCACAGAGAAAATAAAATAATCAATCTTAGCCAATGCCGCATCGGCCACGTGCACATCCATAATAGCCGGAGTTAATACCGCCGGGCTACTTAATGCGGGCATACCGTTGCTATAAAAGTACGGACCGGGACCGCCTACTACCGGCTTTTGCGGTGTAATGGTATTGAATGTACTAAACGTGTAATAAAAGGCGCCTACGGTATAGTTCTTGGTTGTCGGCACATCAGGTACCGTATAGTTAATAAACACATCAGACGCACTTGGGTCTTTCTTTTTACATGCATACAGGCTTATTATCATGGCGAAAACAACGCCGTATATATATTTCAGTTTCATGTTTTTTGCTTTTATCGGGTAATTAATTAATAGGAGCTAATAATTTTCAAATCTGTTGCAACACCTGCCCCCTGTGATACTATGCCGGCTTGTGCAGCTTGTATTGTATTGCCATACCATTGCTGTACAAATGAGATATTATAATATGAGGGGACTTTGTTCCAGTCGATAGGCGTATAATTAGCTTCAAAAGCCAGGCGAGTCTGTTGGTAATCTGCACCTCCAAGTAATTTTACGCCGGACAAATAGCCTTGCGGATTATTAGCAATCTCAGTAGCCGGGTACGGAAAGCGGTCCGGTAAGTTCTGTGCGTTAGTAAAGGCGGCACCTAAACCCGGCTGCGTATGCGGTGGCAGTGTCAGATTTTGCGTACGACGCTGCAATAGCCAGGCTTCAAAGCCACCATCGTCGTAATAATTTATCCATTGTTGAAGCCAGATCTTTCTCAGATTGTCATTGGCAGATAGCGCACTGCTTATTACAGGTGTCCATTGATGATAAAACCCTACACTACCAGTATTCCATTTTATTCCGTTCTGTGTTTGATAGGTGGTTGCTTGCGTCTGACTTAAACCCCAGAATGCAAAATTGGCATTGATCCCAGCATAATAATATTGATCTGCTGTTTGGCTCCCCCCATATCCTTTAAGTGCTGCTTCTGCTTTCATGAAACATACTTCAGCATAAGTCATGATGTAAAAAGGACGCGTTGACGCATACAGTGCCGCTGTAGGCGTACTAAAATTCTGGTTGATCACAGAAGCGCCGTTAAAGGGAGGGTCATTGGTGGTATGAGTAGGCGTTACCCAAGTCCAGGATGGGATGAATGAAGGCAGCCCTTTTTGCTGCCCAAGATGCGGAATCGGATAACTCACAATATAGTGCTTGCTATCAGCCGTGCTGGTCAGGGTATCGACAATGGCAAATGGTTTAACAGCCTTTGTGAAGTACGCGTCCAAACGCGGGTCTTTGTAAGTGCGGAACCAAAAGAATACGTAATCACTCATTGTAGGCAACAACCCATTACTCACCGTATAGCTATTTGATTGCGACAAAGTCACATTATACTGTGATTGGCTACCCGATGCTGTACCATAATTAAATTTCGGATCATCGGCATCAGAGGTAAGCAGTTGGCTTTCATTCGCCATACAGTCCTGAATATTACTTACAGCCAACGCAGGCAAGTTCTTCTGAACAGTAAGCGCTATGCGCAGACGCAGCGAGTTAGCAAACTTGATCCATTTAGACATATCACCGCCGTAAATCGGGTCTTGGGTGAATTTATCGCCCCCTGTCACCTTTATAGCAGCTGCATCGGCTTTCAGACGACTAAGCAGCGAAGTGTAAATGGTGTTCTCGTCATCATATAAAACGTAGGGGTTGCTAATATCCCCCATATACGTATAAGGACAAGGACCGTAACTACCTACCAGGAAGGCATACACATAGCATTCCCAGATGTCGGTTATTGCGGTAGTATTTGCGTATGCTGGGTTCCCTGCAAAACGCTTTTTTAGCTGCGCAGTATTACCCAATACATTCACATACATTTTCACCCAATTATCATCAGCCCCCGGGTTGTAGCGGCCTTGCTGCTGGATCATGTGGCCGTACTCCCATAAATTCTGAATATTGGTAAGAGCAAAACGATTAAGCGTGGTATAAAATACCCCCGGCAGGACGAAGGCCGGCTCTGCAGATGAGTAAGCCTCCGGATTAGTATTAATCTCTGTAAAATTTTTTGTGCACGATACCGTGGAGGCAATCAGCAACACTATTATATATGTAATCAGCTTCTTCATAATGATTATAATGAAAATTTTAAGTCAACACCATAAGTTGCATACGGCAGTGAGCCGCCCATTTCGAGGCCCTGGCCGTTGCCAGATGAGGCTGCCGACTCCGGATCAATACCACGGGGAGTTTTCTGAAATATCGTCCAAACGTTCCGTCCAACCAGTGATACAGCAGCGCTCTTAATGACACTTTTGCGTAGTAGGGACTGCGGAACAGTATATCCTACTATTATCTGTGAGAGCTTTACAAATGAAGCATCATAGGTATAAAGGTGTGTTTGGTGAAGCGTTTGCTGCCAGTAGGTCTGCGGGTTAATGTATTGAGAGTTCGGTTGGGACATGTTTGGAATGTAATTACCGTTGGCGTCTACCAAAGGCAGACCATTGCTCCCCAATACGGGATAATAACCAGGGTAGATTGGACCTTTTACACGACCAGCATCTGGATATGGCAGATTGAATGCACTAGTAATTCCCCTCTGCTCGTTAGCGTTTTCGCCCAGTACGCCTTGACTGAACAGCCATTCGGAGCGTCCCCCCAAAGTGGCAATCGCATTACCGGCAAGATAGTAGCGATAACCGGTACCTGAATATAACACGCCACCTATACGGCTTGATACGAGGAAGTTTAAGCTGAAATCTTTGTATTTAAAAGTAGATCCGAACGAAGTGAGCGCACGAGGTTGTGCATATCCCTGTAATGGTACATAGGGCGTTGGATGATTGCTGGTATAGTAGGGAATCCCACCTGCGCCTCCGTTGATAATAGGAATCCCGTCAGAGGAAAATTCCTGATCTTCTCCACGGATTACACCAAGAGGTTGTCCTACTTCTGCGTAGTTTTTAGCGCTTACTGCCTGACCCAAAAGAATTTGAGTTATTCCCGGAGCCAACTCTAATACCTTATTGCGGTTCACAGCAAAGTTCCAGATGGCATCCCAGGTAAACTTCTTCGTTTTAATGGGCGTTCCAGACAGCGTGAGCTCTAAACCTGTATTTTGCACCGAGCCTCCATTAATGAATTGTAAGTTGTAACCATAACCCACCGGTGCGCTGCCTGTTAACAACTGATTAGTTGTTTTATCCTGATAAACATCGGCTGAGAGGTTGATGCGTTCGTTGAGGAAATGCAGTTCGGCACCAATCTCAAAAGAACTCTTGCGCTCCGGTTTCAGGTCGGAGTTTTTGAGTATGTTGTTATCAAAAGTTATATAACTTACACCGTTGATAGCCCCGCCATAAATAAACTGATTGTATAAGTTATACGGACTGGTATCATTACCTACTATAGCATATGAAGCACGGAGTTTACCATAACTCAGAATGCTTTTCGGGATATTTTTCCAGAGCTCTGTAAATACAAAGCTGCTTCCTATTGAAGGATAAAAGAAAGACGCGTTCTGAGGAGGCAGGGTTGATGACCAGTCATTACGGCCGGTCAGATCAAGGTAAATGAAGTTTTTGTATCCAATGTTCGCGGTAGCGTATACTGACTGTACCTGTGACCGTACAATTGATTCGCTGGAAGTGACATTAGTTGCGCTGTTAGCTAAACTGCGTACGTCATGTACGAATAATTGACTAGTGTTGGATGAAGTATTATAGTAATTAGTATTACGCAGTTCACCCCCCAAGTTGGCCACAATAGAGAAATCCTTAATATGGTTATTGTACATCAACAGCCCTTGCGAATTCCAGATACGATTATTTTGCTGAAACTCGCCATATGAACCGTTAGGACTGGTGGCCGAGCCTTTCTGGATAAAAGTGTAGCGGTTACCCCACATCAGATTACCCGCTTCCTGTGCCCTGAATTGGAGTCCTTTGACCAATCGGAAGGTTGCAGTGAGACCACCAATGATAGTATTGTGTGTATCAGCATTACCATTTTCGTTGATATCCCAGTAAGGGTTTTCTATACCGCCAGAGCCACCGGCATTCAGGGCGTTTCCAGCCGCATCCTTCCAGGGAATAAGACTGCTCAGCGGAATGCTGACCACTGCATTGTTAAAATAATTGTATGGGTTGGCCGGATCTTCATTCCGATAAGTGCGATTGTTCACCTGCTCCTGAACATACTGTATCCGGGTTTCAATTTTTATCCGGGAAGTAAAGTCTTTACTTCCCGTAAACTGAAAGTTGTTTTTAGCAACCTGGTTTTGATTTTGGATAATGTCTGAACCATCCGTACGGGTATATGAGAAGCGGACAGACGATTTATCATCGGCCTGGCTGATCGCAATGTTCTGCGCTGAGTTACCTCCGACCTGAAAAAGCGACCTGATCGTATTACCGGCTGGCAGATACTGCATTAGTACGCCACTTGCGCTCAAATAAGGCTGGCCCATCATTACACCGCCATAACTTCGATCGCCACCTTGAGCCGTGCCGGCTTGTACCACTCCTTGCCCCAATGGACCGACCAACGTACCATTCATTTGCCCGCTAAGACCCTCGCCATATACGTCCTGGATAGAGGGGAATTGAAGCACACGGGTAGCCATATAATTGCCGTTATAACTAATACCAAGGCCTGCATTTTTTTTGCCTTTTTTTGTGGTGACCAAAATGGCGCCGTTTGCCGCTTTTGAACCGTAAATAGCCGCCGCGTTGGGGCCTTTCAGTACCGAAATGCTTTCGATATCATCCGGATTCAGATCGGCGGCGTTGTTGCCGTAATCAAGGTTTCCTACCTGACCGTTCGAGTCGTTGTTGTCGATCGGGATACCATCTACAACCCAAAGGGGTTGGTTATTCCCGGTAATAGAACCGGCACCCCGCAATTGTACCCGCGTCGAACCCGTGGGTTGGCCACTGGTCGTAAGTTGCAACCCAGCCACTTTTCCTTCCAAAAGATCGGTAATGTTGCCGGCACGGGCTTCGGTCATGTCGTTTACGTTGACGCTCTGCACCGTGTTGGTGAGCGAGGCCTTGGTACGGTCAATATTCAAACCGGTTATTATTACCTCGGTCAGGTCTTTGGCAACAGGGATCATCCGCACATCTACCGTGGCTTGGCCGTTAATATTTACCTCTTTGGATCCGTATCCGATATAAGAGAATACAAGAACAGAACCGCTGGCCGAACCTGTATTAAGTGTGTAAACACCTTCGTTATTGGTAGCGGTGCGCCGATCGGTACCTTTGAGGGTTATAATTACACCCGGTAAAGGCATATTGAGCTCATCCACTACCTTACCGGTGATAATAATTGGGGGCGGATTTACTTTAATGTTTTCAAAGGCCTTGCTAAAAGCTACGGTTTTTTCTTGCTTGTTAATAATATATGAAAGCGATAGTCCCGAAGAAATTTTTTTAAGTACGTCCTCTAATGATCCATTCGAGATTGATAAGCTTACAGGGGCAGCATCTCTTAGAATTTCAGAATTACATATAAAATCATATCCTGTTATCTTATGAAGTTGAACAAGAACATCTTTTAATGGTGTTTTATCTGCTTTAATGCTTACAGACTGGGCCCGGGAGCTCGCATTAACCTGCAAAAAAGCGGCGGTCAAAAAAATAAATGTTAATCTCATAATTGCCGGAATGTTAGATGACATGCAGGGCCGCTCCCTGCAATAAATTGCAGTAAAAATTTTATACATTTGAATGTTAGGTTTAATTAAAATTGGTTTAATGCTTGAATCAACGGTTACCTAATCAGCTTCCCATAGCTGCTGGTCAAGGGGCGGAGTCAACGCTCCTTGACCTATTTGTAACTGTAATGTTTAATTGTAATTATGGCATCACAATAATCCTCCTTCCTTCAATTTTAAAATGAATAGTTTTTGTTTCTTCTAAATTGTTAAGCAGGCTGCTTAAGCCCTTGGATCTGGAAAAAGTTCCCCAGTATTGTCTTTCCTTTAATGTGCCACGGTATTCAACGTCAACGTTATACCACCTGGCTATCCTTTTCATTATATCATCAATATCGTCATTATTGAAGTTAAAGTATCCATTTTTCCAGGCCAATGCATCTTCGTTATTTGCGGGTAAAATACTCAAGCCATTTATAGATTTATCATTAACTACCATTTGGCCAGGTTTGATTATTGAGAAAACAGCACCTTTGCTCACTTTAACCGATCCTTGAAACAATGTTGTTATTTGCTTTTGTTCTTCAGGATAAGATTCCACATTAAAGTGTGTACCTAATACCTCTAAAACCTGGGAATTGGAAATTACTTTAAATGGCCGACTGGCATCGTGCGATACTTCAAAATAGGCCTCACCAGCGAGTTCAACCTTTCGGTCTGTTTTACTAAACACAACGGGATACTTTAAACTTGTTTCGGCGTTAAGCCACACTTTAGTCCCATCAGGGAGTGTAATCTGGTATTCGCCGCCTCTGGGAACAAAAAGGGTGTTGTATTCCAATTGGTGATTGGAATGATCAGATTCAGAGGCCTCATACCTTAACCTACCATCGGTAGTTTTATCAACCGTAAAATTTCCTTGCTGAGCGATTTTACCATTGCCTGCAGTTTGCAAATTTATTTTTCTTCCATTGGACAATATCAATATCGCTACTTTTCCGCCGGGATGCACAGTATTCTTTGCTAAACTATGATTAACACTTGTGGCAGAAACCCTGCTTTTGTAAAACCATATACCGATTGAAAGAATCGTCAGTATTGTTGCCGCAATACCTATTTTCGCATAGTGCTGAAAAATAGTTTTCGGCCAGGCTTTGCGTTGCTCGTATTTGATGATCCTTTTTTGAACTTCTCCTAAAGAATTATATGGGTCAAACGAGTTTATATTTCCGATAGCTTTGTTCCTGGTTTTTTCATCGGATAAGCGCTTTAAAACGTTCAAATTTTTTTCGCTCAATGAAGTCCACTCATCTAATTCACTTGCTTCCGAGGTCGTCAAACTATCATTTAGTTTTTTTAATAATAGGGCACTTATACGAAATGAATCATTTAGGTT
>Ga0207690_10000323_pt1 | contig 31991 bp, 30 predicted proteins | sample KBSC23metaG_FD_184315 | JGI IMG/M metagenome (GOLD analysis project Ga0207690, IMG submission 184315) | Corn rhizosphere microbial communities from Kellogg Biological Station, Michigan, USA - KBS C2-3 metaG (SPAdes) (version 2) | ecosystem: Host-associated > Plants > Roots > Rhizosphere > Soil ... | reverse complement strand
CTCCCTGTCCTCGCTCGACAGGTCCTGCGACAGGCCGTCGTAGAAGTAGCTCACCGGCACTTCCAGCACCTCGGCCAGTTGCCAGAGGCGGGCGGCCGACATGCGGTTCGCCGCGCACTCGTACTTCTGGATCTGCTGGAAACGCACGCCACAGGCGCTGGCGAGTTGTTGCTGGGTCAGGCCCAGGATCCGGCGACGGCGGCGAAGCCGGCGACCCAGATGAATATCGACCACATCCATCATGACGCGACGCTCGTTCTCCTCAGGCGCCTTGTCCCGATGCGGGACGGCGCACCGGACCTGCCGCAAGGCCCGCGCCAAAGCTCGCGTTGCCAGGATCGAGGGACGGGCCGTACTAGAGGGGCATGACGGATTCCGCGGCCCCGTTGCGACAGCGCGTCCAGTGGCGCCTTGTCGCGTGGGCCTACGACGTGGCCGAGTTCCTGGCGCGCCTGTTTCCGATCGACAGCGTCTCCGATTTCGGTGGGTGGCTCTGTGTCAAGCTGGGACCGCTGACCAGTCCCCACCGGGTCGCCGAGACGAATCTCAGGATCGCCTTTCCCAACGCTTCCGACACAGAGATCGACCGCCTGCTGCGCGCGCAATGGGAGGAATTCGGCCGCACCTTCGCGGAATTTCCCATCCTCGACCGCATCATCGCCGACCCCAGCCGGGTCGAGGTGGTCGGCGCCGAACGGATGGCCGAGATCGCCGCCGGATCGCCTGCCGTGTTCATTTCCGGCCACTTCTCCTGCTTCGAGGTGATGGCCGCGGTGATCGTCAAGGCTGGAGTGACCTGCCAGATCACCTATCGAGCCCTGAACAATCCCGATGTGGACGAGCGTGTCCGCGCCAATCGCTGGCGCTATGGCGTGCGGCTGTTCGCGCCGAAGGGGACGCAGGGCGCGCGCCGGCTCCTGAGGGCATTGGCCCGCGGTGAGTCGGTGGCGCTGATGAACGACCAGAAGTTCAACGGCGGGGTGGCCGCGCCGCTCTTCGGCGTGATGGCTCACACGGCGCCTGGGCCTTCAAGCTTCGCGCTGCGGTTCGGCATCCCGATCCAGCCGATGAGCGTCCAGCGCATCCACAAGGCGCGCTACCGGGTGATCGTCCACGAGCCCTTCCGGCTGGAAGACACCGGCGACCGCGAGGTCGACATCGAGACCGGCGTGCGTCGCATCAACGCCTTCATCGAGGACCGGGTGCGGGCCCGACCGGCGGAGTGGTTCTGGGTCCACAAGCGCTGGCCGAACGAAATCTACAAGCGCCGACGCCCCGCGCCTGCCTAGCCGTTGGTCTCGCGCCAGCGCTGCAGCGCCTCGGCGGGCCCGGCGTAGGCCTCCTGCAAGGTGGCGTTCCAGTAGCGCAGCTGCTCCAGCGGGACCTTCACGCCGCTCACCGCGCAGACGACGTAGCGTCCGGGCTTCAGCACCGCGAAGTCGCCGTCGCCATAGTGCAGCCTGGCGAGGTCCGAACCCGTGAAGTCGCGGTCGTGGGCGTTCATGGCGCTCTATTTAGCGCGCCGCACGCGCCGATGACAGGGGTCGATCAGAACAGATCGCCCTGCGGCGGGGCATCGGGCTTCGGCTTTGTGCGGACGGGTTTGGCTGCGGGGGACGCGCTCCCCGCGCCGTCGATCACGGCCTGGCGGGACACCTGATCGCCGAACTTGATCGCCACGTTCTCGCCCGAAGCCAGGCTCGCGCCAGCGTGGACGATGGAGCCGTCGGCGCGGGTCACCCGCGCGAAGCCGCGCTGCAGCGGCCGTTCCGGATCGACGGAGGCGTAGAGTTTGGCGAGCGCGCCCAGCCGCTCGGCCGCCCGCTCCAGGCCCCGGGCGACGCCGGGCTGGAGCCGCCTGGCGATGCTCTCCAGGCGCTGGCGCTGCACCGCCTGCGGCCGCTGTAGAAGCAGGGGCGTCAGCCGCGCGGAGACGCGCACCAGCTCGCGCTCATGGACCGCCGCGTTGCGCGCGAGGCCCGCCGCCAGCCGGCCTGAGACGATGTCGAAGCGCTGCTCGGCCAAGCGTACGAGGTCGGGCACGCGGCGCAAGCCGCGGTCGGCCGCCTCGACCCGCCCGCGCCGATCCTCCACCGCGCGCCCGCCGCAGCGGTGCATCCGCGCGCCGAGGTCGCCGACCAGGGCCTTCAGCTCGGCCAGCACCGGCGTCGCCATTTCGGCCGCGGCGGTCGGCGTCGGCGCTCGCCGGTCGGAGACGAAGTCTATGAGCGTGGTGTCGGTCTCGTGGCCCACGGCGCTGATCAGCGGGATCGGGCAGGCGGCTACTGTGCGGGCCAGCGCCTCGTCGTTGAACGGCCAGAGGTCCTCGACCGAGCCCCCGCCGCGCGCCACGATCAGCACGTCGGGCCGCGGGATCGCGCCGCCGGCCTCCGTCGCCTCGAAGCCGCGGATCGCCGCGCACACCTGGGTGGCCGCCGCGTCGCCCTGCACCACCACCGGCCAGACCACCACCCGGCAGGGCCAGCGGTCGCGGATGCGGTGCAGGATGTCGCGGATCACCGCGCCGGTCGGGCTGGTGATCACGCCGACCACCGCTGGCATCGAGGGCAGGGGCTGCTTGCGCTCGGCAGCGAACAGGCCCTCGCCCGCCAGCTTGGCCTTCAGCCGCTCGAGCTGGGCCAGCAGCGCGCCGACGCCGGCCGCCTCCATGGTCTCGATGACGATCTGATAGCGTGAGCCGGCCGGATAGGCGGTGATCTTGCCGGTGACGATCACCTCCAGGCCCTGTTCGGGCCGGATGCCGAGACCGCGCACCTGGCCCTTCCAGACCACCCCGTCGATCGCCGCCCGCTCGTCCTTCAGCGTCAGGTAGACGTGGCCGTTGGAGTGGTGGGTGACCTTGGATATCTCGCCGCGCAGCCGCACGAAGCCATAGGCGTCCTCCAGCGTCCGCTTCAGCGCGAACGCCAGCTCCGACACCGAATAGGGCTTGGCGTTTCCGGCCTCGGCCGGAGCTGCGGACTCAGGAGCCACCTCGGTCATGACCGGAAGGTAGCGAGGGTGGCAACGAAACCCAAGGTGTGAGGCGTTGTAGATGTTCTTTATTTGTTCTATTCGGTGTGTCATCCCGGAAAGCGCGCAGCGCTTGTCCGGGACCATGAACACGGCGCTCTCCGATGTCCTACTGGGTCTACATCCTCGCCAGCCGAAGGTACGGAACACTTTATGTTGGCGTCACGAACAGCCTCGAGCGTCGGATCGCAGAACACCGCGCGAAGGAGGCGTCCGGCTGTACGGCGTCGATCGGTTGGTCTTCTACCTGGGCTTTGCCGAAATCGCAGATGCCATTCGGTTCGAGAAGCGCTTCAAGCGCTGGCGGCGGGACTGGAAGGTCCGCCTGATCGAAGAGGACAATCCCCACTGGGACGACCTCTATCTCCAGAATATCGCGCCCGGTCCGGTGAAGCGGTGTTCATGGGTCCCGGACAGCCGCTTCGCGACTTCCGGGATGACACCGAAATGGGTGAACCGGATCTGGTAGGCGCGGCGCGCTGCTGAGGAAAAAGGGCGCGCCCGGCTCGCCGGGCGCATTTGCGCCGCGGGCCGGACACGCCCCCATCCCCAACGGATCAGATATAGCGGCGAAGGCTCCTGGCGAGCTCGGCGGGGCCGGAGCGCTTCTTGGTCTGGGCGGGCTGGTAGGCCACCTGGCTGTGTTCGTGACAGTAGGGGCCATCGCCGGCGCGCCGGCCGCAGAAGGTGAAGCTGTCCAACGAGGGATCGCCGATCGGCCACTTGCACATGTGTGCGCCAAGCGTCAGCACCGTCGCGGTGCCCGGCGCCTCCTCGACGTAGCGGACGGGCGTCGGGTGTGCGGCCGCGGCCACCGGCTCGGCGATGCGGCGCGGGGCCGACGGGGCGGCCGAGAGCGGACGGGCCGGACGCGGCGCCTTGAAGGTGGTGCGGGCCGGCTTCGAGGGGGCGGCGCGGCCTGAGAGGCCCAGGCGGTGGACCTTGCCGATCACCGCGTTGCGGGTGACCCCGCCGAGCTGCTTGGCGATCTGGCTGGCGGAGAGACCGTCTTGCCAGAGCTTCTTGAGGAGTTCGACCCGTTCGTCTGTCCAGCCCATGTGCGCCTCCCACTTGTGACCCGCCGGCGCGCCCCAGGAACGAGGGTGGCGCTCAGCTGGAATCAACATCTTGTGGCGTGCAACTGTCTCGCTGCTCACCAACCACCATAACTAGTAAACAACTCCTTAAGAGCCACAATAGGCGCCCCGGCTTTCGTCCACAGGAACTAGATGTTGCGCCTCCAGTGCGCGCGAATGTCGCGCGCATCGGTCTTCGTCGGCGCTTCGCGACGACAAGCTAAGAGGGGGGGCCGCCGCAGACTCGGCCTGCTCTTGCGGCTCGTGGCCAGGGGGCGCACATGAGGGGCCATGAAGGACATGGCCCTCGCCGAAACCGTCATCCCGCCGCAGCCGCGCGACTATCCGGGCGTCAATTGGGAAGGCCTGAAGACCCTCTACGTTCGCGAGGTCCGGCGCTTCATCAAGGTGGGCATGCAGACGCTGGCCGCGCCGGTGGTGACGGCGCTGCTCTACATGCTGGTGTTCGTGGTCGCCGTCGGCGGCGGCCATTCGGTGCATGGCGTGGCCTACGGCACCTTCGTGGCGCCCGGCCTGATCATGATGCAGATCCTGTCCAACGCCTTCGCCAACTCCTCTTCGTCCCTGCTGCAGGCGAAGTTCAATGGCCTGATGGGCGACTTCATCACCCCGCCATTGTCGCCGCTGGAGCACATGATCGGCTGCGGCGCCGGCGCCGCGACACGCGGCCTCTTCGTGGGCGCGATCAGCCTTGTCGCCGTCGTCCCCTTCGCGCGCCTTCCGATCGCCCAGCCCTGGGCGGTCGTCTATTTCGGCGTCGCCGCGGCGCTGATCATGGGCTTCATCGGGATCATGGCCGGCCTATGGGCCGAGAAGTTCGACCACATGGCCGCGGTGACCAATTTCGTCATCATGCCGATGACCTTCCTGTCGGGCACCTTCTACCTGGTGGAGCGCCTGCCGGAGCCGTTCCGCACGGCCTCGAAGTTCAACCCGATCTTCTATCTGATCGACGGCTTCCGGTATGGCTTCATCGGCCGGGCCGAGGGCTCGCTGGTCGCGGGCGCGAGCCTGACCGGGGCGCTGGTGCTGATCCTCGGCTGGGCCTGCCTGCGGATGTTCCAGACCGGCTACAAGATCAAGACTTGACCGCCTCGTCGTTGACTTAGCTCCCCGACAAGACGAGAACGCCAAGCCTTCCAGTCCCCGTCGCCCTGGCGCGCGGGGATGCTTCCGTTTTGGAGGGCTCCTCCGGTGACCGAGAAGACCGCGTCCCAAGCTCCCGCGACCGTTCCCAGCGACCACATCATGGCGGTTTACAGCCGCACTCCGCTGGCGTTCGAGCGAGGCGAGGGCGCGCGCCTCTACACCACCGACGGCGAGACCTACCTCGATTGCATGGCCGGTATCGCGGTGAACGCGCTGGGCCACGCCAATCCCAAGCTGGTGGCGGTGCTGAAGGACCAGGCCGAGAAGCTCTGGCACGTCTCCAACATCTTCACGATCCCCGCCCAGGAGCGGCTCGCCAAGGCGCTGACCGACGCCACCTTCGCCGACGTGGTGTTCTTCGGGAACTCCGGGTCCGAGGCGATCGAGTGCGCCATCAAGACCGCGCGCAAGTATCATTGGAAGAACGGCCAGCCGGAACGCCTGGACATCATCGGCTTCGACGGCTCTTTCCATGGCCGCACGCTGGGGGCCATCAACGCCGCGGGCAACCCGAACTACCTGGAGGGCTTCGGCCCGCCGCTGCCGGGCTTCATCCATCTGCCGTTCGGCGACTTCGACGCCATCAGGGCGGCCGTCGGCCCGACCACTGCGGCGATCGTCCTGGAGCCCGTGCAGGGCGAGGGCGGGGCTCGCGCCTGGCCGGACGAGATGCTGAAGGCGATCCGCGAGCTCTGCGACGAGACCGGGACGCTCTTGATCTATGACGAGATCCAGTGCGGCCTCGGGCGCACCGGCAAGCTCTTCGCCCACGAATGGGTCGAGGGCGCCGCCCCGGACATCATGGCGGTCGCCAAGGCGCTGGGCGGCGGCTTCCCGGTGGGCGCGTGCCTGGCGACGGCCGAGGCGGCCAAGGGCATGACCGTCGGCAGCCACGGCTCGACCTACGGCGGCAACCCGTTGGCCATGGCGGTCGGCGAGGCCTCGCTGGCCGAGCTGGTCAAGCCTGAGCTCATGACGCACGTGCGCGACGTCGCGAGCTACTTCGTCCAGCAGTTCTCCGGCCTTCGGGAGCGCTATCCCGACGTCATCGAGGACATTCGCGGCAAGGGCCTGCTGATCGGCCTCAAGCTCAAGACGCCCAACCGCGAGTTCATGCAGCACGCCCGCGACCAGCATCTGCTGATCGCCGGCGGCGGCGACAACTGCGTGCGCCTGCTGCCGCCCCTCAACCTCACCATCGAGGAAGCGAGCGAGGCCGTGGGCAAGCTGGAGCGCGCCTGCGAAGCCGCGCGGGTCAAGGCGACGGCCCCATCCCAAGCCAAGACGCCCGCGTGAGCCAGCCCGTCCGCCACTTCCTCGACCTCTGGCGGCTCGAGGGTTCGGACCTGCGCGCGATCCTGGAGGACGCCAAGCGCCGCAAGGCCGCGCGCCTGGGCTGGCCCAAGGGCCGGCGCGACGCGGACGCGGCCGGCGACGGCCGCACGCTGGCGATGATCTTCGAGAAGAACTCGACGCGCACCCGCTTCTCGTTCGACGCCGCGATGCGCCAGCTCGGCGGCGACGTGATCATCTCCAACGCCATCGACATGCAGCTCGGCCGCGGCGAGCCGATCGAGGACACCGCGCGCGTGCTTTCGCGCATGGTCGACGCGGTCATGATCCGCGCCAACAACCACCAGGACGTCGAGCGCCTGGCGCTGTCCTCGCAGGTCCCGGTGATCAATGGCCTGTCGGACAAGAGCCACCCCTGCCAGATCATGGCCGACCTGCTCACCATCGAGGAGCATCGCGGGCCGGTGGCGGGCAAGACGATCGCCTACGTCGGCGACGGCAACAACGTCTGCGCAAGCTTCATCCACGCCGCGCCCAAGCTGGGGTACCGGCTGAAGATCGCCTCGCCCGCCATCTACCACCCCGACCTGCACGACCTGGCCCGCGCGGCGCAGGAGCAGGGCATGGTCGAGGCAGGCGACGACCCGAGCGAGGCGGTCGCCGGCGCCGACGTGGTGGTCACCGACACCTGGGTCTCGATGGGCGACACCGACCACGACGAGCGGCTGGACGCCCTGGAGCCCTATCAGGTGGACGAGACCCTCATGGATCTGGCCAAGGGCGATGCGGTCTTCCTGCACTGCCTGCCCGCCCACCGCGGCGAGGAGGTGACGGACGAGGTGATCGACGGCCCGAAGAGCCTGATCTGGGACGAGGCCGAGAACCGCCTGCACGCCCAGAAGTCGATCCTCGCCTGGTGCTTCGGCGCGATCTGACGACAGCGTGTCGCGTCGGGGCGCGTTCGCAATTCCGCTATCGAGTCCTATATGCCGCCGATGCCCGATCTTCCCGTTCCCCCCGGTCTTGCGCCCGACGACGCCGTCACCGCCTTCCAGATCGAGGGTGAGCCGGTGCGCGGGCGCCTGGCGCGCCTGGGCCCCGCGGTCGATGCGATCCTGCGCGCCCACGACTACCCCGAGCCCGTGGCCAACCTGCTGGGCGAGGCCTGTGCGCTCGCGGCCCTGGTCGGCTCCAACCTGAAGTTCGACGGCCGGCTGATCGTCGAGGCGCGGGGCGCGGGGCCGGTGCGCTTCGTGGTCGCCGACTACGACACCTCCGGCGGCCTGCGCGGCTACTGCGGCTTCGACGAGGCGGAGGTGGCCAAGGCGAGCCAGGGCTTCGCGCGGCCGGGCGCCAGGTCGCTGCTGGGCGCCGGCCACTTCATGATGACCGTCGACCAGGGCCCCGACATGGACCGCTACCAGGGCGTCACCGCCATCGAGGGCGAGACCCTGGCGCTCTGCGCCGAGCAGTATTTCGCCCAGTCCGAGCAGACGCCGACCCGCGTGCGCCTGGCCGTCGCGGTGGCGGACGGGCTCTGGCGCGCCGGCGGCATGCTGATCCAGAGCGTCGCGGAAGACGACGCGCGCGGGTCCACCACCGAAGCCTGGGTGCGCACCCAGGCCTTCTTCGAGACGGTCGGCGAGGAGGAACTGATCGACCCGGAGCTGTCGTCGCAGCAACTGCTGTTCCGGCTGTTCCACGAGGACGGCGTGCGCGTGTTCGGCTCCCAGCCGCTGCGGGCCTTCTGCCGCTGCAGCCAGGAGCGGATCGAAACGGTGCTGAAGTCCTTCGATCCGGCGGAGCGCGCGGCCATGGTCGAGCCCGACGGCAAGATCCACGTCACCTGCGAATACTGCTCGCGGGTCTACGCCGTGGAGCCCGCCGCGCTGGAGACGGTCGCCTGACCTCTAGGACGGCGCCCCAGGGCCTGCGGCAGGCGCCTGTGGCAGGCCGCGCCGCGCCGCATGGCAGATCACGCTGATCGTCGCCTGCTGGGACTCGTTAGGCGTCATCCAGTCGCGGTCCGCGCGGCTCTTCGTCGCCAGCTCGCCCTGCAGGTTGTTGTGCGAATAGATGGTCATGCTGAGCACGGCGTAGCGCGTCCCCGCGCAGTCGACCGACCAGTGCGCCAGCCCTGAGCGCGCCCAGCCCGCTCCCATCTTGATGGGCCGGAAGAGCTCGGTGCGGATGTCCGTTTCGATCACGCCGTCGGCCGCCAAGGTCGCGCCCTCGGGCATGGCGAAGCGCGCGCCCTCGGTGTCGTGGGTGATCAGGGTCCAGTCGTCGCTGTGCAGGTAGGCCGACGCCCAGGCCTCGACGTCGCGGATCTCCAGGCTGGCGGGCGGCGGCGGGTCGGCTGGCGTGGCTTTGGGCGCCCCGCCGGCGCGGGCGGCAAACCCCGTCGCGGCGATCGCAGCCACGCCCAGCACGACTGTCCAGACCCGTCTCATGGGCGAAAGCATGGCATGGCCGCTTGGTCTCGCGAAGCCCTCACGCGGCGTCCAGCGCGCGGCTCACGTCGCGGTTGAGGTCGCCGGCGCCCTCCAGGCCGACGCTCATCCGCACCCAGCCTTCCGTGAGCCCGATCTCCTGACGCTCAGCCTCGGACATGGAGCGGTGAGTGGTTGTGCAAGGGTGCGTCGCCATCGACTTGGCGTCGCCAAGGTTGTTGGAGATGTCGAAGATCTGCAGCGCATTGAGGAAGCGCCAGGCCGCTTCGCGGCTGCCCAGGTCGAAGGCCAGCAGATTGCCGCCGCCGCTCATCTGGTTGGCGATGATCGCCGCCTGCGGATGGTCCGGGCGGCCGCAATAGATCGTCTTGCGCACCTTGGCCGAGCTGGCCACCAGGTCGGCGATCCGCGCGGCGTTCTCGCTCTGGCGGCGCACGCGCAGCTCCAGGGTTTCCAGCGCCTTCACCAGCACCCAGCCGTTGAACGGCGACATGGCCGGGCCGGTGTGGCGCAGGAGGTCCTTGTAGGCCTCCGTCATCAGCGCCTCGCCGCCCAGGATCGCCCCGCCCAGCACCCGGCCCTGGCCGTCGATGTGCTTGGTGGCCGAATAGACGACGACGTCGGCGCCCAGCGCCAGCGGCTTCTGGAAGATCGGAGTCGCAAAGACGTTGTCGACGATCAGCTTGGCGCCGGCCGCGTGCGCGATCTCGGCCACCGCGCCGATGGCGGTGACCTCCAGCAACGGGTTAGCCGGGCTCTCCACCAGGAAGGCCTTGGTGTTGGGCCGCACCGCGTTCTTCCAGGCCCCCAGGTCGGTGGCGTCGACGTAGCTGGTCTCCACGCCGAACCGCGGCAACCATTGGGAGATGATCCAGCGGCTGGACCCGAACAGGGCGCGCCCCGCCACCAGGTGGTCGCCGGCCCGGAGCAGGCCCATCAGCGAGACATGCACCGCGCTCATGCCGGAGGCGGTGGCGCGGCAGACGTCGGCGCCTTCCAGCAAGGCCAGGCGATCCTCGAACATCTGCGTCGTGGGGTTGCCGAAGCGCTGGTAGATGAAGCCCGGATCGGCGCCGGAGAAGCGCCGGTCGGCGGCCTCGGCGCTTTCGTAGGCGAAGCTCTGGGTCAGGAACAACGCCTCGGAGATCTCGCCATAGGGGCTGCGCGCCATGCCGCCGCGCACCAGACGGGTCTCGGTTTCCCAATCCTTCGGGTTTTCGGCGCGCGGGTCTTCGGCCATGACGCTCTCCTCAGTCCAGAACTGCGCGGCAAGAACGGCAGCGGCGGCGGCCCGTCAAGTTGCCTCTGCTGAATGCCGGCCCAGCAATCCTGCGGCCGGCGACCGGCGCACGATCCAGAGAATTACCGCCAAGGACACCAAGAGCGCCAAGAGGCCGCAGGCCGCTTTCAATGATCGAGGCTGGTTGGGAGAGCGCGCTGCGCTCGCGGGGGCAAGGCGCCTTGGCGCTCTTGGTGTCCTTGGTGGTTGAAAGCCTTCCGCCGCCAAGGCCTTGAAGCTTTGCTTGCGCAGTCACAGTTCTGCGCTAACTCTTCGCCGCCCATGAGCGCAACACAACGCCCGGGCATCCTGCCCTGCCAAGCCATCGAGGCCCTGATCGCCAACCGCGCGATCACCGCCGACAGCCCCTTCGAGGACGACCAGGTCCAGCCGGCCAGCCTCGACCTGCGGCTGGGCGGCCGCGCCTGGCGGGTGCGCGCCTCCTTCCTGCCCGGCGCCCACACCGTGCGAGAACGGATCGCGGGCGTCGCGATGCACGAGGTCGACCTGACCGCCGGCGCCGTCCTGGAGCGCGGCTGCGTCTACATCGCCGAGTTGCAGGAACGGCTGAAGCTGCCGAGCGGCGTCTCGGCGCGCGCCAACCCGAAGAGCTCCACGGGCCGCGTCGACGTCTTCGTCCGCCTGCTGACCGACCGCGGGAACGCCTTCGACGACGTGGACGAAGGCTACGACGGGCGGATCTACATGGAGATCGCGCCGCAGACCTTTTCGGTGCTGGTGCGCACCGGCACCCGGCTCAACCAGCTTCGCCTCAAGACCGGCACGCCGGAGCGCCTGCGGATCGAGAGCGTCGGCGTCGACCTGACCGGCGAGATCGCGGGCTTCCGCGGTCGCCGCCACGCGGGCCTCGTCGACCTCGACCACGAGGACGGCCACGATCCACGGGACTTCTGGGAGCCGTTGCGGCCCAAGGACGGCCAGCTGCTGCTCGATCCGGGCGAGTTCTACATCCTGGCCTCCAAGCAGCCGGTGGAGATCCCGGTCCTGGAGGCGGCCGAGATGACCCCGATCGACCCCTCGGTGGGCGAATTCCGCGTCCATTACGCCGGCTTCTTCGACCCCGGCTTCGGCACCGACGAGGCGCACGGCAAGGGTTCGCGCGGCGTGCTGGAGGTGCGCAGCCACGAGACGCCCTTCATCCTGGAGGATGGCCAGACGGTGGCCCGCCTGGTCTACGAACCGCTGACCGAAAAGCCGGAACGCCTCTACGGCGACCTCGGGTCGCATTACCAGCGGCAGGGTCTCAAGCTATCCAAGCACTTCCGAATTTGGGGCGAGTAGCTCAACCGCGCCCCTGAAAGGGCGCTTCGTGTCCCCCAAGCGACTGGCCGCCCTGGCGGCTGCTGTGCTCATCGCCACGTTCACGGCTGCGGCGTTGCAGGCCGCGCCGGCGCACGCCGCGCCGGCCATGTGGCGGGTCACCAGCCCGACGGCGGAGATCTACCTCTTCGGCACCCTGCACGCCCTGCAGCCCGGCGACCGCTGGCGCACGCCGGCCTATGACGCGGCCTACGCGGCGGCGCGCAAGGTCTGGTTCGAGGCCGACCTCGGGACCGCGGACCCGGCCACCGTCGGCCTGATCGTCAGCCGCTATGGCGTCGACCCGGCGCGGGGCCTGAGCCAGAAGCTGCGGCCCGCCGACCTCAAGGCCCTGCGCCGCGAGGCCGACATGGCCCGCATCGAGCACCTGCGCCCCTGGGCCGCAGCCCTGATGCTGTCCATGCGCCCGGTGCTGGCCAAGGGCGCCAGGGTCGAGGCCGGCGCCGACATGGCCGTCACCCGCCAGGCGCGGGCCGGCGGCAAGCAGATCGCGGTCTTCGAGACGCTGGAGGACCAGGCCCGCATGTTCTCTAACCTGCCGGAGCCGGCGGAGGTCCAGTACCTTGCCGATGTGATCCACCAGCGCCGCGCCCCGGCGGGCAGGACCGGCTCTCATCCGAGCGCCGCCTCCCTGGAAGCCCAGTGGCTGGCGGGCGACCTGGCGCGGCTGGGCCCGGGCCTCGTCGGCGAACTCGCGCACGACAACCCCGACCTCTACGACGCCCTGCTCAAGCAGCGGAACCTCGCCTGGGCCGCCAAGCTCACGGACGAACTGGACGCAGGCTTCGGCGTCGAACTGGTCAATGTCGGCGCCCTGCACATGGTCGGCCCCGACGGGCTGCCCGCCCTGCTCGCCGCCCGCGGCTTCAAGGTCCGGCGCGTGCAGTAGGGTCGCTAATCCCGCTTGTAGATCGACTGCTTCGGGACCTCGGTCACCCGCCGCAGCATGGGCTCGAAGGCTTCCAGCGGCATGCTCTCATAGGCCGGGTCGAAGCTGTTCTGGTCGTAGAGGTGGCAGAACTGCGCGCAATATTCGAAGTGCGGGTGGCCGCGGAACTGCTCGCGCATGTCGCGGTCGAGGCCCAGGTGGTGGAAGAAGTAGTAGCCCTGGAAGACGCCGTGCTTGTCCATCATCCAGTGGTTCGCCTCGGAGATGTAGGGCCGCAGGATCGTGGCCCCGAGCTCCGCGTGGTTGGCCGGCATCAGGATGTCGCCGATGTCGTGCATCAGGGCGCAGACGACATATTCCTCGTCCATGCCGGCCCGGTGCGCGCGCGTGGCGGTCTGCAGCGAGTGCTCCAGCCGGTCGACCGCGAAGCCGCCGTGGTCGTTGTCCAGCAGCTTGAGGTGAGCCAGCAGCCGGTCGGCCAGCTCGCCGCGGTGCGGGGCCGCAGCCCGCATGATCGCCGCCCAGTCCTCCTGGGTGCTCTCGGTCATGGCGTGGAACTTCGCCCGGTCCAGGACTGCTTCGCCGTCGGCCATCGGGGCCTCCTTTAGGTCTGGTGCGATGGTGCGGCCGCGGGGCCGCGCCGTCAACGAACGCCTCAGGCCGGCTCGGTGGCCGGTTCTTCGACGAAGCCCTTCCAGGTCTGCATGTATTTCACGAAGGTCGGGCTCAGGCCCTCGCGGCGCAGGTGCTCGGCCGTCACGGGCGTCCTGGTCGGGGTGAAGCCCGGGTCGGCGCTGAGCTTTTGCGGATAGTCGTGGTGCAGGATCGCCGCGCGGCCCAGCAGCACATAGTCCATGCCGCGCTCCAGGCAGGCCCGCGCATCGTCCGGTGTCATCACCTTGCCCGCGCAGCCGACCCGCACCTTGCCGCGCGGCAGCTCGGCGAAATAGCTCATCAGGCTGCGGCCCTGGAATTCCTCCTCCACCGGCTCCTTGGCATAGTCCCACAGCGACAGGTCCAGGTAGTCGATCTTGCCGTCCGCCAGGATGCCGCGGGCGAACTCGACGATCTCCGCCAGCTTCAGGCCGAACCGCTCGGGCGAGATCCGCAGGCCCAGGCTGAAGTCGGGGCCGGTGCGGGCCCGCACGCCGTCGATGATCTCGTGGACGATCCGCGTGCGGTTCTCCAGGCTGCCGCCATAGCGGTCGGTGCGCTGGTTGATCTCGCCGCTCAGGAACTGCGCCAGGATGTAGCCGTGCGCCCCGTGCAGCTCGACGCCCTGGAAGCCCGCCTTCTCGCAGCGGACCGCCGCGGCGATGAAGTCGTCGCGCAGCTGCTCCACCTCGCTGAGGCTCAGCGCACGCGCGCCGGTCTCGGCGTTGTCGGACGGACAGACCGGCGCCTCGCCGATCAGGTCCTTCGGGCTGCGCATCCCGGCGTGGTGGAGTTGCGCCACCGCCACGCTGTCGAAGCTCTTGATGGTGGCCGCGAGCCGCGTCAGGCCGGCCACGTGCTCGTCGCCGAACACGCCGAGCTGGCCCGGAAAGCCCTGGCCGATCCGCTGGACGTGCGCCGCGCAGGTCATGGTCAGCGCAAAGCCGCCCTTGGCCCGATAGGTCAGCCAGGTGAATTCGTCGTCCGACAGCGTCCCGTCGGCATGGCTCTGCAGGTTGGTGAGCGGGGCCAGCACGAAGCGGTTCTTCAGGGCGGGGCCGTGGGCCAGCGTCAGGGGCGCGAAAAGGTCGGGCAAGGCGGCATCCTTCAAACGGGTGTTCGAAGGTCTTAGCGGACCGGGCGGCGGCCCGGCAATCCAGCGCCTCTGACAGCGCTTCCACAGCTTCTGGCCCGGCGGGGCCTGTCAGCCGGCCGCGCGCCGCCCCATGCGGGCCGCCAGGTTCCGCCACGACGCCACCGCCGTGCCCGGCAGGAAGCGCATATAGACGCCCACGGCCCCTACGGCGCGTTTCCAGCGCCCGGCGCGCAGGCACTTGGCGACCTCGAACGGGATGTATTGGCCGTAGAAGCCGATCCAGGTGTCGCGGGCCTTTCGGCGCAGCGCCGCGCGCTCCGCCGGGTCGTCGAAGGCGGGCAGGAACTTGTCGATCGTCTTCAGCATGGCCACCAGATTCTCCGCCAGCTTCGTCGTCTCCTGCTCGGGATGGCGGCGGTAGTCGCAGACCGTGCGGCCGTGGCCATAGAGGCCGACCTCGCCCACGACCCGAAGCTGGAGGTCGTAGTCCTCCACCATGGTGAGGCCTGGCGTGAAGCGACCCGCCGCCGTCACCGCCTCGCGCCGGAACAGGCATTGGCTGGGGAAGGGCGTGACGCTGAACAGCATCTCTGCGCGGCGCATATAGCCGCTCGACGCCGGCGGCTCGCCGATCGTCTCGCCGGCCGCGTCGATGATCCGCGCCGCGCCATAGACCATCGCCGCGTCGGGGGCCGCCGCGAACCCGTCGAGGTGATCGCGCACGGCGTCCGGGGCTAGCCGGTCGTCGGCGTCGAGGAACAGCACATAGTCCCCGTCCGACACGTCCAGGCCAGCGTTGCGGGCGACCGAGACCCCTGCGTTGGGCTGGCTCAGCACCGTGACCTGCGCAAAGCCGCGCGCGATCGCCAGGCTGCCGTCGGTGGAGCCGTCGTCGATGAACACCACCTCGACATTGTCGTGCGTCTGGCCGAGCGCGCTGGAAAGCGCTTCCGCCAGGTAGCGCTCGCCGTTCAGGCACGGGATGATGATGCTCACGCGCGCAGACGCGCGCTCGTCCGCCGTCCTGTCGGTCATGACTGCGCCCCCGCGCGCTGACGTTCGACGAACAAGGGTCGAGAGTCGAGCCAGTTAGGTTGCGGGGCGGCGGAAGGGCAAGCGCCCACACGCGAGGCGCGAGCAGGCGCTCTTGAGGCGCGCGCCCGGAACCGCTAGACACCGCCCTTGCCAAAAGGGTTTGCCAGCGGTCCGCGCGCCGTCCAGCCAACCGACTGAAATGCGGCCGTAGTTCAGAGGTAGAACGTCAGCTTCCCAAGCTGAATGTCGGGGGTTCGATTCCCCCCGGCCGCTCCAGTCCCGCCGGGACAGCCCCACGGTCGGCCGGCCCCTGGGCGCCCGGCGGCGCAAAAGACCGGCTGCCCGAGCATAAAAAAATCATAAGCAGGCTTCGCTTCTCGAAGTATTACTTCATAACACCGGGATGCGACTGCTTGTCGGCTACTCGACATATGGGAATCTTAACAGAACCTATTGCGAGATGTATTTCCACAGGCGCACCCGCGATGGGTGTCAGATTCGCTTCCTGGTGGAACATGTCTTAATTCTTTTCAACACAGCCGCAAACTTGCTTGTGCCTCAGGTTTTTGAAGATCACCGTTCTTTCAGGAAAAATCGATGGGTGATGGTCATGAACATGAAGCTCTTGGCGGCCACGGCCGCATCTGCGTTATCGCTGGCTTTGGCGGGTCCTGCGTTCGCAGCATCGGTCCTGGTCGGCGGCTACACGCTTGAGACCGGCTCCTTTGGCGGCCAGCTCGGCGTTCACTCCGACGGAACCGACAGCGGCCCCGTCGTCTCGGGACACGTCAATCAGGAAGGCTCGGACGTGACCTTCGATACCCTTGGCACGGGCAATATCTCGATCAACGGCTCGGGCGAGGCGATCATCGACGGGGATCCGCTGCTGGAGGCCCTGAAGGTCACCTTCGAGCATCCCTGGACGGCCGTGACCTTCGACTTCGAAAGCCCCACCCAGCAGCAGGATCCGGACTTCGATTTCTCGGACTTCACCCTGCTGGTGAACGGGACGACGCTCTTCTCGGTCAGCGCCAACCCGAGCTGCACCTTCTGTCTCGTCGACAATGGGGCGAACAAGTTCATCCTCACCGCCGGCGACAACATCGCGGGCATCAGCACGCTGGAATACCACTTCGACCCGGCGATCCAGCAGGCCAAGCAGTTCCGCGTCCTGGGCGTCGGCCCGGCGATCCCGGAACCCGCGAGCTGGGCGATGATGATCATGGGCTTCGGCGCCATGGGCGCCATGCTGCGCCACCGCCGGCGGACCTCCGCCTTCGCCTGAGCCCTGGCTGTCACGGACGCAGAGACCCCGGCCTCGCGGCCGGGGTCTTTCGTTTAGGTCGATGATCAGGGCGTTTCGGGGACTAGAAACCCGCCGGCAGCTCGGCTTTCGCCATCGGAAGTCTGGGCCTTATACTGGCCATGCTCCGTCGTCGCCCTGAGCCCGATAGAAACTGAGCGGTGGTTCAAAGCAGCGTTGACACGACTCAAGCTGCGCCATGTTTATCAGTCTCGTGTTTTGTGGGACTCGCGAACATGCCGTTTAGCGAACACGCGCCTTGATTACGGATGGCTCATTTTCGGAAATCGAGAATACTGCTGACGGGGCGAGGCCCGCCAGACGAGGTTTCCGCGGCTCACTGAGCACATTGGGCGGAGCCGGAAACGATTTGCGGCCCGTGATCCTGATGGTCGTGCTGATGCTCACGGCCCTGGTGCGGATCCGGATTGGCTACGACCGGCCGCTGTGGTTCGACGAAGTTTGGACCGGGGTGTTGGCCGGACCGACATCATGGCTTGCCTTCCTGCACGACTGCTACTTGGAGGCCAGTCCTCCGCTGTACTATCTCGTGGCTCGAACAAGCGCTGCAATCGCCGGCGAAAGCAACGCGGCGCTGCGCCTTCCGTCGGTGGCCTTTGCGCTTGCGGCGCCGCTGGTGGCGCTTTTGCCTGTCCGCCTGATGGAAAGAGACACGCGCCTGCTTTGGTGCGGCTTGGTCGCCGCCTGGGCGCCCGGACTCTGGTTCACCCACGATGCGCGTCCCTACGCGATGCTGCTGTTCCTCGCGATGCTCAACACGCTCGCGTTCGCGGCACTGCTCCGCAAGACGGGAACACGCAACGCCGTCCTTTGGATCGGGTCGGCGTCGCTGCTGATCCTGACCCACTATTTTGCGGGGTTTTTGATACTGGCCCAGGGCTGTCTCTATCTTGTCTACGGGCGTAAACAGGCCGTTCGAACTTGGCCTGCGCTGCTGGTTTTACTGCCTGTGCTTGGCTGGATGGCATTCCACGCCCCGCGAATGCAGCAGTTCGCCAATCCAGAGTTCGCCGCTTACCACCCCCTGCGCGCGCTGGACGTGCAGAGATGTCTCGGCTTCATCATCGGCTCCCAATTTATCATGTGGCCAGTCTTGGGGTTGATGACGGCGCTCGCCATCGCGTCGCTTGCGGCCCCCGGCGTGAGGACCCGGCTTCGAACCGAGGCAGAGCCGGGTCTCTGGCTGACAACGATCGCCACGATTGCGGGATTTTCCCTTGTTATCGTCCTGGCGACCTTTCGGCCAATTCTGGTTCCCCGCTACCTCACACCCTTCGTTCCCGGAATGCTACTGGCGCTGGCGCTGACTGTCCGTCGGCCGGGCCGCCTGCAAGGTTCCAGCACGTTCATCCTGATCGCCTTGTTCCTTTTCAGTCTAGGGCTCTGGGTGCTTGCTCCTGAGCGCAACGAGAGCCGCTACAATTTTCAATATGCGTCGGATTTTTTGATGAAGGCGAAGACGACGCGATTGGTGTTCTTCTGGGACCACCCCACGCTTCCGATCGAGGATCGGTCACAGTTGCAAAGGGTGGCGGGCTTTTTCTTCACTCGAGCGGGGAAGAAGGTCGAAGTCGATCCGGTCTTCGTGCCGAGAGGCGTCGATCCAAACCCAATGTTGCTGCAGCACGCGGACGCGCCAGGTTCTGCCATCCTTTGGATCTATGACGGCGCGGTCCGTGGAACAGCGGCGAACACTTATCCTCCCGCTCTTTCGAGGCTGAACAGCGATTGGCGATGCGAGGATTTTGGGCGACGCCGCATCAAGATCATTGCTTGCACCCAACACGGACCACCCAAGGTGGCCTGAGGCTAGAGCGGCTTCTGAGCGACGGTCAGAAGGTTGCCGACATCCATGGCGACGCGGATCTTCGCGATGCCTGTAGCCCCTGCCGCGGCCGTCACCATCCGCTTCAGGCCTCCAGGCAGCGGCAATAAGCTGACCCAATAGCTCAGCGGATAGACGTTTCGGATGGAGCGGATACCCAGCAGTCGATATCCCGCCTCGGTGGTCAAGTGGCGTAATGACGCCGGACAAAATAGCTGCATGTGCTCAATGTCGATGATCGGAGAGCGTCGGCCGAGCAGCCGATTGATCGGCGCGGTGTAATCGTGGGTGATCAGTGCGATCATGCCGCCAGGAGCCAGCATGCGGTAGGCCGCTTCTACGAACTCTCGCGGCTCCGGCACGTGCTCCAACGTCTGGAAGCAGCAGACGAGGGATACGCTGTCCGCCGGAAATTCGTCTCCGGTGAAGATGCCTTGCCGAATGCAGGGCCTGATATCGATCGACGCGGCGGCGATCGCGGCGGGCGATGGTTCAATCCCGACAGGCTGCTCGAAGCCCATCTGGCGCAGGTGGCTCAGAAACACGCCCGTGCCGGTTCCGATCTCCAGGGCGATACCGCGGTGGGGCAACGCCGCGAGGAACGGCTCCAGTGAGGCCTCATAGGCGGCCGCAGCCAGCGCCGCCTCTTCGGAGGAACTGTAGTCGGCAGCGTGATAGGCGTTGGCCAGTGCGCCGGCTTCCGGCGCCTCGCAGGCGAACACGGTCGCGCACATCGCGCAGCGCACCAGATGGTACGACATGAACTCGGGCAGCTTGCGCGACGAAAAGCTGGAGGCGGTCAGCCTCGCCTCGTCGAGCGAGGCTGTCATGTATTCCGTCGCCATGCGCTCGGTCTCGCCGCAAACGGGGCAATCTCGTCGCCGCATCGTCTCCGAAAGGCTCATCCGCGGAGCCCCGGCTGGTGTTGACGGTCGTCAAGGGGGCTCGGCGTGACGCGCGCGTCAGCACTGAACACAAAGACCTTCTGGCAAACGAAGGACAAAGCGGCGAGCGGCAGGGCGAGGACCAACTGGGCGACAAGCGACGAGACACCGTAGTGGTTCGCGACGCGTAGCATTCCCCAGTCCAGGGAGAAGACTGCGACGTAGACAAGGACGAAACGCACCCATCGTCCCTTGGCGCGGAACACGAGCCGCCGTGACGTCTGGAAATTGAACGCGACGCTGGCGATCGTCGCCAGGATCAGCGCCGGAGCCTGGGTCAAACCCATGAGGATGAACAGGGCGAACACGGCATAGCCGGTCGCCGTGTTGAGGAGCCCGACGACGCCGAACCGGAGCGGCAGCAGCCAGGCGGCGGGGGGTGAGGGCGGGCTAGTCATTCTGCAGGAACGAGACATGCCCGGCCTCGGGCGCGGCGCGAACCTCGCCGTCGCGGATGAAGTTGCGGCGCACGAAATGCGGTCGACGTTTCACTTCCTCGAAGATCTTGGCGATGTACTCACCGAGGACACTGATCGCCAATATGTTGATCGACCCGAAGAAGATCACCGTCAGGACAAGGCTCGTGAAGCCGCGCGGCGCCGCAGCCGGGAAGAACAGCCTCGAGGCGACGTAGACCAACCCAAGCACCAGGGACGCGGCAAACATCCCGAAGCCGGCCGTGGTCAGCATGTTGAGCGGGGTGTTGCTGAACGACAGCAGCCCCTTCTTCGCCCAGCCGATGTTCTTTGCGAGATTGTTGGTCGTCACGCCGAACATGCGCTCCGGCCGCACGTAGTCCACGCCGGTCTGACGGAAGCCGGCGAACGCCCGGATGCCACGGATGAACAGGTCGCGTTCGGGGAAGCTCAGCAGGACGCGCACGACGCGACGGTCCATGAGCGAGAAATCGCCCGCGTCGCGCGGCACCTTGATGTACGAGAACCGTTCGAAAATCCGGTAGAACAGCTTGTACGACACCGCCATGTACCAGGGCGCATCGCGCTTGACGCGCCGCCCGTAGACCACGTCGTGGCCGTCTCGCCACGCCGCGACGAATTGTTCGATCAGCTCCGGCGGATCTTGGAGATCGCCGTCGAGCAGCACGCAGGCATTCTTGGTTGCGATCTCCATTCCGCTGCGGAATGCGGACTGGGAGCCGAAATTGCGCGAATGGGACACCCCGATGACGTGCCTGTCGCGGGCCGAAAGCGCACGGATGACTTCTTCGCTGTCGTCGGGGCTGTTGTCGTTGATCAGGATGATCTCGTAGCCGACGTTCAGCTTGTCGAAGACCTCGGTCAGCCGGCGATGCATGATCGGGATAGCCTGGGCGTCCTTGTAGCAGGCGACGATCGCCGACACGCTCCAGGTCTCGTCGCGCCCGAACTTTTTCGACGACTGTAAATAGCGCTCGGGACTCTCGAGGCCGCGGCACCAGTCGGCCATGCGCGCCATGCCGTCGGGCAGGAGGGTTTGCGCCTTCCAGCCCAGGTCCTCGCGCGCCTTTTCGGGGTTGGCGAACCAGCCCGAGACGTCCCATCGCCGGCTCGGCATGGAGAATTCCGGCGCGCCGGGAAGGGCGAACATGTTCCGACAGAGCTGCGCGAAGTCGCCGATCGTCGTCTGCACGCCGGTGCCGATGTTGAAGGACTCGCCGTACCGGTGCTCCGGCAGGTTGAGGGCGGCGTCGAGGAAGGCTTCGCAAGCGTCGTCGACGAAGACGAAGTCCCGCGAAATAGACGGATCAACGTATTGAGAGGACGCGCCCTTGAGCCCGTTGAGCACCGCCGTTGGCACGAGGCGAGAGGAGTCCTCATACGGCCCGTAGACTGAGTAGAGGCGCAGGTTGACACCCGGAAAGCCCTGCTTCTTGCCGGCGAAGTAGATCAATCCCGCCGCGGCGCCCTTCGACACAGCGTAGTGGCTGTTGGGGAACAAGGCTGTCTGTTCGTCCGGCGCCGTGGCGTTGTCCCCGTATTCGGACGAGCTGCCGGCATGGACGTAGCGATGCACCTGGCGCGCCTGCAGCGCCTCGACGAGGCGCGCCGTGAGATCCACGTTGGTCCGGTAGATCAGCCCGACGTCGGACTGGAAGGAATAGGCGCCGTAGGCCAGGCAGTTGAACACGGTCCGAGGCCGCGTCGCGTCGAGCAGCGCGGTCATCCCCGCCTCGATCAGCAGGTCGCCCGGTATGACGTTCTCGATCGGAACGCCGTCGAGGCGCCAGGCCGACGCCGTCGAACTCGTGCCGAACACGTCGCTGCGATGCGCGAGCAGCAGGCGCAGGAGGTTCGCGCCGATGAACCCGCTGGCGCCCAGCACGAGGATCGGCCCCTGCAGGTTCTGCACCTTCGTTCGCAGGTCGGATTGGATCATGCTGCGCTGCGCCGGGCAGTGGCGGCGAGCACCGCCGCGGCGTCGAGGCCGTTCTCGATCCGGTGGAACGCCTGCGAGCCGTAGCGGCCCGACCGATAGCCATGCGCGTGGAAATGCTCGAAGTGGCTTGGCTGAGCGCCGTTCTGCAATAGCAGGTGGGCGAGCATCTGGCCGGCGCCGCCGTGCGCGGCGTGTTCCTCGAGAACGAACAAGGCGCCGGTTTCGCGGATGCGCTCCAGGCAATGAGGCGAGAAGGCCGCCATGGTGAATGGAAGCTCTGTCGCCACCCAGACATCGGGCCGTTCGGCCTCGGGAAGGGTGGCGGCAAGAGCCAGGACGCCACCTGCGCCTGGTCCGACCACGACCAACACGCCGGTCGCGCCCGGCAGCAGCCGCCGCCAGGGCGCATAATCCGGCAGCGCCAGCCCTGCGGGCTTTTCGCAACGGCCGAGCCGGAGATACGCCGGATGCGGATCATCGGCCATCTGACGTGCGATGGGCGCGACGTCATCCGCAAAGGCGGGCACGAACACGCGCATGTTCTGCAGCCCGCACATCAGGCCGTAGTCTTCCAGCGCGTGGTGCGTCGCGCCCATCACGCCGTAGCCATAGCCGCCTCCATTGCCGACCAGCTTCACGTCGAAATCGTGCAGGCAGACGTCATTGCGGATTTGCTCGAACGGCCTGGCATAGGCGAACGGCGCAATGCTGTAGGCCCAGCACTGCAGGCCGCCGCTGGCCATGCCCGCGGCGACGCTGATCATGTTCTGCTCAGCGACACCGGCGTTGATGAAGTCGGCGCCCATCGCACGCTGAAGCGGCTCCAGCGCCATGAAGCCGAGATCGCCAGTGAGGAAGGCGAAGTGGCGTTCCGCCTGCAGGGCCACCAGTGCGGCGCAGAATGAATTCCTCATGGCCGATCCACCTCTGCCAGGGCGGCGCGGTATTGGTCGGCGTTGAGCGCCAGGTAATGCCACTCCATGCGCCCCTCCATGAACGACACGCCGCGCCCTTTGACCGTGCGCAGGATCACCACCAGCGGCCCCTCGCCGCGCTGCGCCAGGGCATCGTCGAGTGCGTCCGGGGAGTGACCGTCGATCTCGACGACGTTCAGGCCAAATCCGCTGAACTTGGACGCAAGGGGCTCAAGCGAGGCGACCTCGGCCGTTCCGCCAAAGCCCTGCAGGCCATTCGCATCGACGAGGACAACCAGGTTTGTAAGCCCCTGGTGACGGGCGAAGATCACCGCCTCCCAGGTCGAGCCTTCCTCGCACTCGCCATCGGATAGCAGGCAATAGACTGTCCCCGGTTCTCCACGCAGGCGCTTTCCGAGTGCGACACCGGCTGCGAGCCCGAGCCCATGCCCAAGGCTGCCCGTCGCAAAGGGAATCCGCCGGTGCCAGTGCGCTGCCGGATGGCCGGCGAGCAATGTGCCGTCCTGGTGAAAGGTCTTCAGGTCGTCGTCGCCGATTTCGCCGATCGCCCACAAGGCGATGTACAGCGCGCCCGCGGAATGGCCCTTCGACAGCACGAAGACATCGTCCTTGGCCATCGTCTGCTGATGCAGGTGCAACATGGCGTCGAGCGCGGAAAGGTTGCCCCCGATGTGCCCGACGCCCGCCTCGTAGTGCATCTGAAGCAACCGCGCGCGCGCGCGGCTGGCCGATACGCGGTTGCCGTCAGGCCCGGTTGAGGCGGGGGTCTTCTTCACAGTCGTTGATCGCTGCAGCGGGCGATGGTGGGCCCGGTCGGATGGAGGTGCGCGTCCGCCCGTCGCAACAGCGGCCCCACATGATCCGCGTCAGCCAGATAGTGCGCCATCGATTTGGAAGCGCGCGGATCCTGATCCCAAGCCTGGACGAGATCGCATTGGCTCGTGCCGAGGTTCGGCCCTGTAACGATGCGCCATATCTCAACCAGGCCTGTGAGGCCGCCGAGGGTCAGCGCAAGGCCGACAAGGGCGACCTTCCAGACCTTTTGCTCCTTTAAGGCGGCATAGGCGGAATGGCCTGTTGTCACGGCCACGACCGCCAAAGCCGGGATGGAGGCGCGCATCACGAAGTCATTGCCAGGTCCCAACGAATAGAAGGGCATCAGCATCAGGGACGCGACCGCGACGAAGTAGGTAGACCGCGAGAAACCGCCATTGCCGACTTTGGGAATCCAATTGGCCGCAAGGAACGGCAGCAATTCCAAGCTGATGAAGAGCGCGTAGAACAGGATGAAAATCCGGCTCATGGGCTGGAAGCCGTGCGGCACAGCGCCGCTATCGCTCACCAGGAAGAGCGCAAGCGGCGCGAGGGCGAGCCCGAGTAACAGCGGCATGCCGACGTCGCCCCAAGCGATCCGTCGGCGCGCCAACGCCTCAATGCCGGCCTTGGCCAAGAACGGCGCCGCGCCGATCAGCGCGAAGGGCGACCAGAAAGCCGATAAGGCGGCGCCCATGGCGAGCGCGCCGATCCTGATCTGCCCTTTGTCCCACAGCAGTATCAGCGCAGCGACAAACCAGCCGGCCAAGGCATGGTTTGGCACCCAGAAGGCAAGCGTCATCGTGGAGGAATACTGAAACAGGAAGTCCCACCACTCGATGTCCACGGGGGGCGCGAGGCCATGGTGCGTGATCAGCGCGCCGATCACGTCCCAACCACTGAATATGCAAAAGGCCGCTAGAACAGTGAGGCTTCGGGCGACGGACATGCTGGCGCATAGGATCCGTAACACCGCGAAGATCGCCGCCGTGTTCTGCGCCCAGAGCGCAAAGATGGCGGCCTTGAGCCCGATCAGCTTACCGATCGCCGCAGGCGCCAGGTACATGGCGAGCGGCGCGCGCAACAACCAGTCCTTGCCGTCGAAGTGATAGACAAAGGGCCAGGGCAGCCGAACGACGTCGTGCAGCACCGCGTCCCGTATCAGCCAATCGTTGGTGGCGGGAAATACCCGGCCTTCGCCGCCAATTGTTGTCAGTGCGAAGGCCGCGAGGGCGCAGGCGATGGACACAGCGCCCGACCTTGCTTGAACGCTGGCAACACCTGTCGACGCGCCCGCGCGATATAGCTGGAAGCCGAGGAGCACCAGCGCGGTGAGGCAAAGTCCGAGAACCGGGCGGCCGATGAAGAAGTAGAAGAGCAAACAGGGTGTGGAAAGGCATAGAAATACGATGATCGAATCCACATCGCCGAACGGTTTCCGAAGCGATTGATGGCTTGCCCACCTGACCGAGGCTTGGGCATCGACCGCGACGCCCCCGGACACATCGTCTGCCTTGGCCAACGACCCGCTCACAGCGCACCCGTCGCCTTGCTGAACAGCGACGCCCTTTGCGTCACGACGTTCAGCGCGAGATTGCGCCGGCGCTGACACGGATCAGGAAACAGCGCCAGCTCTCGGCGACGAGCTTGTCGGCCCTGCGCAGGACTGGCCCCCGTCGCTGCAAGTGTCTCGGACGTCATCCCGCCGTCATCCCCCCGGACGCAGACCTTCAGATACACCTATCGACCGGCGCTACGCCATTAAGGCCGGTCTGCCGCCCCGCGGACAGGATGAGCCCCGGCGCCCACCCATGCGCCGGGGCTCGCCGACGGATCGTCCTGTCGGCTGATGGGCGGCCCCTGGAGGTTGGGCTCGTTGTGGCCGCCGGCCTGTGTCATGCGGAGCAATTCGGCACAGGCAGGCCACTCCACTGCAAGGCGGGCGCCGCGCGGGCCGTGGCCCTCAGGCCGCCTCCGGCGCCGGCGCGCGCGTCCTGACCGGACGCACATAGACGTAGGCGATGCGCCCGTCGGTTTCCTGCAGGCAGCGGGTGATCTCGAAGATCGCGGTGTTGACCGCCTCGGCCGTCGAGCGCGGGCGCAGCGCCAGGGTCAGCGCCACCAGGATCGCGCCGGGACCTAAGTGCAGGGTGGCGATCTCCTCCAGCTCGGTGATGCAGTCGATGTGGGCGAGCGTCTCCTTCAGCCGGTCCATCACGATCGGGGCCACCGCCTCGCCGGCGATCAGGCTGCGGGTCTCGTTGGCGAGCACGAAGGCGACGCCGGCGAGCAGCAGGCCGATCGCCACCGAGGCCGCCCCGTCCGCCCAGGCGACGTGGAAGAAGCTGGCGGCGACGACGCCGGCGGTGGCCAGCGCGATGCCGATCAGGGCGGCGGAATCCTCCAGCAGCACCGACACCAGGCTCACGTCCTTGGAGCCGCGGATGAACGCCCAGAAGCGGATCGGCCGGCCCATGACGACGCGGCGGTACTCGCGGTAGCCGACCCTGAACGAGGCGCCCTCGAACACCGCGGCCACCGCCAGCACGCCCAGGCTGATCCAGGGCGAGATCACCGGCTCAGGGCTCAGGATGTGGCGCACGCCCTCGTAGACCGACAGCACCCCGCCCAGCAGGAAGACCATCAGGGCGACGATGAACGACCAGAAATAGGCCTCCATGCCGTAGCCCAGCGGGTGGGTCGGGTCGCTCGGCCGCGCGCCGCGCTTCTGGCCCACCAGCAGCAGGATCTGGTCGCCGGTGTCGACCAGGGAGTGGATCGCCTCGGTCAGCATGGCCGTCGAGCCGGAGAGCCAGGCGGCGACAAACTTGGCGAGCGCGATGGCCCCGTTGCCGGCGAGTGCGGCGAGCACGACCCGGGTCGAGCCTTTGGCCATGGGCGGTCCCTCTTTGGCGAACGGCGATCTCGACGCGGTCCGGTCATTGCGTCAACGCCTCCTGCCGATGTCAGATGCAGGCTGGAGTTGTTCCTTGGTCCGTCTAGCTCTCACCCCGCTCCTGGCCCTGGCGCTGGCCCTGGTTCTGCCGCTTCCCACCGCGGCCCAGGTCGCGCCCGCGCCGCGCGCCGAGGCGCCGATCCTGGAGTCGCGCCTGAGCAACGGCGCGCGGCGCTACGCCGTGCCGGTGCAGGTCGGGGCCACCCGCCTGATGGCCAGCCTCGACACCGGCTCCACGGGCCTGCGCATCCTGCCGGGCGCGTTGCGGGCCGGCGACGCGGCCGCGCTCGACGAGCCGGAAACCTATGGCTACGCCTCGGGCTCGCGCTACGAGGGCGTGGTGGGCGAGGCGACGGTGGCGATAGGCGGGCTTGCGGGCCGCTCGGCGATCCACCTGATCGAGACCATCGGCTGCTTCACCTACCTGCCGCACTGCCCGGCCTCGCGCACCACGATCGCGCGCTACGGCATCGCCAGCGACGGCCTGCCGGGCGAGGGCTTCAAGGCGATCCTCGGCATCGACATGGCGCCGGGCCGGGTGGGCAACCCGCTGCGCGCGCTGGGCGTGCGCCGCTGGATCGTCGAGCTGCCGCGGCCGGGCGAAGGGCAGGGGCGGCTGATCCTCAATCCGACCGACGCCGAGGTCGAGGGCTACGCCATGGCGCCGCTGGCCGCGCCCTACGCCCACGAACGCGGCGGCGGCCTGCACGACGCGGTGCCCGGCTGCCTGGCGAACGCTACGACCCACGCCCGGGCCTGCGGCGTCGTCCTGCTCGACACCGGCGCGCCCGGCCTGGCCGTCGCCAACGGGCGGCTGGACGGCGCGCCGTGGCCGGACGGCTCGACCGCCGCGCTGGAGATCTTCGACGCCCGCGGCGGCATGGCGGCGCGCGCGCTGATGACCGTCGGCGACCGCGACCAGGGCACGCGGATGAGCCTGCGGCGCGAGACCCGCGTCTATGGCGTCGTGGTCTATGCCGGCGTCGCGCCCTACTTCGCCTATTCGGTGCTCTACGACAGCCGCCGCCAGATGATCGGGCTGAAGCCGCGCCCGCCCGGGCCGGTCGCGGACGGCCCGCGCGCGGACGCCGCCGCGCCGCCGGCGTCCTGAGCCATGGCTCGGGAAACCAGCGCCGGCGTCCTGGCCTTTCGCCGCGCCGCGGGTGGGCCGGAGTTCCTGCTGGTCCATCCGGGCGGGCCCTATTGGGCGCGGAAGGACGAGGCCGCCTGGTCGATCCCCAAGGGCCTCGTGGAGCCGGGCGAGGCCGGCTGGGACGCCGCGCGCCGGGAGTTCACCGAGGAGCTGGGCGTCGAGATCGAAGGCGCGCCCGTCGCGCTCTCGCCCTGCCCGACGCCGGGCGGCAAGCTGGTGCTGGCCTGGCTGGTGGAGGCCGACCTCGATGTCGCCGCCATCCGCTCCAACAGCTTCGAGATGGAATGGCCGCCGCGCTCCGGCCGCCGCGCGAGCTTTCCTGAGGTCGACCGCGCCGGCTGGTTCGATGCGACGACCGCGCTGCGGAAGATCCACAAGGGCCAGCGCCCGATCCTCGCCGAGGCGGCCTCCAGAATTAATACCTAGGTAATCTTCCAGGTTTGGAGAAACTAATTCGCCTGCGATCCAGATGACGATAATATAATTCTCCATAACCGTCCCATAGCCGCGTTCGCGACAATGATTTTCCCGGCGAAAGCGGCATCCTGTGGGTCAGCAGCTTCGAAGGACCGACCGCCATGTTCCGCGCGTTCACCGAGCATCCGGAAACCGTCGGCGAAACCTATCTCGAACACATGGGCTCGGCCTGGAGCTTCGCCGGCGGCATGCTAGTGGGCGCCGGCGCCTGCTTCCTGCACGGCATCCTACCCTTCGCCTTCCAGAAAACCGGCAGTCAGCGGATCGCCACGCTCTACGACCGCATGGTCCTGAACCGCCGCCGCCACGCCCCGCCGGTCGCCGAAACCTTCCTCGGCATCGCCGACGGCATCTGAGCCCGGCGCTACTTCACCCAGATGTGGACCCGGTCTTCCGGCGCCACGTAGAGCTTGTCGCCCGGCTTGACGCCGAAGGCGTCGTACCAGCCGGCGATGTTGCGGATCGTGCCGTTCACCCGATAGACGGCGGGCGAGTGCGGATCGACCACCAGGCGCTGGCGCAGCGTCTCGTCGCGGATCTTCTCGCGCCACACCTGCGCCCAGCCCAGGAACACCCGCTGGTCGCCGGTCAGGCCGTCGAGGATCGGCGCCGGCCTGCCGTGCAGCGAGGTGTGGTAGGCGTCGAGCGCCAGCGAAAGCCCGCCCATGTCGCCGATGTTCTCGCCCATGGTCAGCGCGCCGATCACATGCGCGCCGGGCAGGGGCTCGAAGGCCGAATACTGTGCGCCGAGCTTGTCGGTCTGGACCTTGAACTTCGCCGCGTCCTCCGCCGTCCACCAGTCGGTCAGCACGCCGTCGCCGTCCGACTTGCGGCCCTGGTCGTCGAAGCCGTGGCTGATCTCGTGGCCGATCACGCCGCCGATGCCGCCGTAGTTGATGGCCGGGTCGGCATCGGGGTCGAAGAACGGCGGGGCCAGGATCGCGGCCGGGAACACCACCTCGTTGTTCACGGGATTGTAGTAGGCGTTCACCGTCTGGGGCGTCATGCCCCACTCGGACTTGTCCACCGGGTCGTTCAGGCGGGCCACCTCGCGGCGCCACTCATAGGCGCCGGAGCGCAGGCTGTTGCCGTAGAGGTCGTCGCGCTTCAGGACGAGCTTGGAGTAGTCCCGCCACTTGGCCGGATAGCCGATCTTCACCGTGAATTTGGAGAGCTTCTCGAGCGCCTTGGCCTTGGTGGCGTCGCCCATCCAGTCGAGCTTCTCGATGCGGGCCTTGAGCGCGGTGTGGATGTCGCCCACCAGGGCGTCCATCTTGGCCTTGGCCTCGGGCGGGAAGTAGCGGGCGACATAGACCCGGCCCACCGACTCGCCGATCGCGCCATCGGTGAAGGCGACGGCCCGCTTCCAGCGCGGCTGCTGCTCCGGCTGGCCCGCGAGCTCCTTGTTGCGGAACTCGAAGCGCGCCTGCACGAACGGCTTGGACAGATAGGCCGCCGCGCCGTCGGCCACGTGGAACGCCTGCCAGGCCTTGAGCGTCGAGAGCGGCGTCTCGGCGTAGATCTTGGCGAACTTCGGCAAGGCGGTGTTGGTGGTCACCACCACCCGCTGCACGCCGGGAAGCTCGGCTGCGGCCAGGTAACGGTTCCAGTCGATCCCCGGCGTGAGCGCGTTCAGCTCCGTCGGGTTGGCCGGATTGTAGGTCTTGTCGCGGTCGCGGCGCTCGACGCGGGTCCAGGAGGCTTCGGCCAGCTTGGTCTCGAAGTCGACGATCGCCTTGGCGTTCTCGGCCGGCTTCTCCCATTTGGCCAGCGTCAGGATCTGCTGCACATAGGCCAGGTACTTGGCCTTCTTCGCCGCGAAGGAAGCCTGCAGGTAGTAGTCGCGGTCGGGCAGGCCGAGCCCGCCGGTGCCCGCCAGCACGGCGTACGTCTTCGGGCTCTTGGCGTCGGCCGTGATGCCGATCGGCAGGATCGTCGAAAAGGCGGTGGTGTTGGCCTTGCCCATCAGAGCGGTGAACGCGTCCTTGGTCTTCACCGCGCGGATCTGCGCCAGCTCCGGCTGGATCGGCTTGGCGCCCAGCTTGTCGGCCAGCGCCTCGTTCATGAAGGAGGCGTAGGCCGCACCGATCTTGGCGCCGTCGGGGTCGGTCAGCTTGCCGGCCGCGGCGTCCATGGCGATGGCGTGGACGCGGGCCTCGGACAGCACGGCCAGCTTGTCGAAGTTGCCGAACCGCACCCGGTCGGCCGGGATCTGGGTGCGCTCCGCCCACTTGCCGTTGGCGTATTTGTAGAAGTCGTCGCCGGGCTTCACCGAGGTGTCCATGCCCGACGCGTCGAAGCCCCAGGTCCCGTACTTCGGCGAGGCAAGGTCCGCGGCCGGGACCGGCGGCTCGGCCGCCGGCGCGGTCGCCGCGGCGGCCTTCACCGCCTTGGGCGCGCCCGTCGCCGGCATGGCGCCGAGCGCGGCCACGGCGACGCAGGCCAGCAGGATGTTTCGGCGAACGGGGGTCATCGGCGTCTCTCTGATGCGCGGAATGCAGCGGCAGGTTCATTTCCTGCCTTGCGCGCCAGGAAACGGGGAATTTTGATGCTGCGCAACCTTCCTTTCCCGCGAAGCGGGAGAGGGGGACCGCTCGCCCCCAAGACCGACCGCAGGTCGGCCCGAGGACAGGCTCCGAGCGAGGGGTGGAGAGGGAAGACCTCACGTGCCGGGCCTGCCGCTCGCCCTATCCACCATCGGCTCTTCCCCCGGCGCAAGGCCGGGGTCGGCCGACGGTCCCCCTTTCCCGAAATCGGGAAAGGAAGCTAGCCCTCCGGCAGCAGCCGCTCGTAGTTGCGCCGGATGACGCCGTAGCACTCGCAGGCGAGCTGCTCGAGCACCGAGCGGTCGACGATATCGACCACGCCACGGCGATAGCGGATCGCGCCCTTGGCCTGCAGGCCGCGGGCGACCGCGGTCACCGTGGTGCGCTGCACGCCCAGCATGTCGGCCAGGAACTCCTGCGTCAGCGCCACGGTGTCGGTGGAGATCCGGTCGTGGCAGGTCAGCAGCCAGCGGCAGAACCTGGCTTCCACCGAGTGCAGGGCGTTGCAGGCCACCGACTGGACGGCGTGGCCATAGAGCGCCTCGGTGTGGCGATCGACGAGCGCGCGGATGTGTGCGCTCTTCTCCCAGGCTTCGTGCAGATGGACGGCGCTGATCTTCGCGGCCCGGGCCGGCGTTTGGACGATGGCGCGCGACAGCGACTGGCGCGGCGCCACCGCGGCCATCAGGCCGAGCGCCCCTTCGCGGCCGATGGTGGCGCTTTCGATCGCCGCGCCGTTCTCCATCAGGGTCATCAGCGAGATCACCCCGTCGTGCGGGAAATAGACCGTGTCGATCTGGTCGCCCGGATCGTAGAGCAGCCGCCCGCGCTCGAGGTCGATCAACGTCAGGTGCGGAGCAACGAGCTCGAAGTCTGCGCCGGGCAAGGATTCGATCAGCTGGTTTTGCAGCGCGGGGAATGGTCTTTGCATCGGGAACTCAAAACGCAGCCATATGGCTTAGGTTTCAAGTTATCGACGCGCCGCGCCAAAGACTGTCGAGAACTCGACACTGCCCACAAGAGATAAGAAATAGTCTTCAAAGATTGAGGACGATCCATGAAATCACTGTGGATTCCAGCTCCTCTGGATTGTCGGATAGCCGACACTTCAACAGCTGCCGTCGCCTCTCGCTCGCAGAAGCAAGGCCTCGGCGCGCCGCGCATGACGGAGCGCGCCGAGAATCACTATTCATCCCCCGTCAGGCGAACTGGACGGCGGCAGGTTCCTAATGCGTGCTGATCATCGCCGAGGAGAGCCAGCCGCGGTTGCCGTTCTCGTCGTCGACTTCCCACCAGATGCCGTTCTTCTGGCCGGTCGGATAG
>Ga0207690_10000322_pt1 | contig 32043 bp, 36 predicted proteins | sample KBSC23metaG_FD_184315 | JGI IMG/M metagenome (GOLD analysis project Ga0207690, IMG submission 184315) | Corn rhizosphere microbial communities from Kellogg Biological Station, Michigan, USA - KBS C2-3 metaG (SPAdes) (version 2) | ecosystem: Host-associated > Plants > Roots > Rhizosphere > Soil ... | reverse complement strand
CCCACAGCGACCTCAACGCTGCGCGTCTACCAATTCCGCCACGACCGCTCGTGGTGAGGCGCGGGGGGTAGCAAACGGCGAAGGCTTTGTGAAGGGCGGCGAAATCGCCCATCGCGCCGAACCCGCAGAAGGGCCGGCTACTGGCCGCCCGCCATGTAGTCATAGACGTTGGCCTCGCGGGTTACGGCGATGGAAATCTTCTCGTCGCTGATCTGGATTTCGCCGCGCGCCACGGGGTGGTTGTTGGCCAGGATCCAGACCTCGTCGTTGACGCCGGCGTCGAGCGGGATCACCGCGCCACGGCCCATGCGCAGCAGCTGCTGCATGGGCAGCGTCGAGCGCCCCAGCACCACCTGAATCTCGACATTGACCGCCTTGACCTGGCTCACGCAGAACGCCTCTCACTTAACGCGGGCTTTGCGCAGGGCGAGCCCAGCGCCCACATTGGCCGTGACATGCTTGACCGGGTGTTAAATCCAGAAGCGAAAGCGCCGATTTTCGGTCGCGAGGATGGCGTCGCAGCCGGCTGGGCGGTATCTGGCCGCCCGGTGGACTACCCGCAGGCCGTTGCGGCCATGGAGGCGCGCGCAGCGGCCATCGCCGAGGGCCGCGCCGGCGAACTGGTCTGGCTGCTGGAGCATCCGCCGCTCTATACGGCCGGCGTTTCGGCCAAGCCGGACGACCTTTTGGAGCCGGACCGCTTCCCGGTGTTCGAGAGCGGCCGGGGCGGCCAGTTCACCTATCATGGCCCCGGACAACGCGTCGCCTATGTGATGCTCGACCTCAGCCGGCGACGGCGCGACGTCCGCGCGTTCGTCGCGGCGCTGGAGGCCTGGGTGATCGGCGCGCTGGACCGGTTCAACGTCACCGGCGAAATCCGGCCCGGCCGGGTCGGCGTCTGGGTCGAACGCCGCGCGCCAGGCCTGCCGCCACGCGAGGACAAGATCGCCGCGATCGGCGTGAAGCTGCGCCGCTGGGTCTCGTTCCACGGCGTTTCGCTCAACGTCGAGCCAAATCTTGCCCATTTCAGCGGTATCGTGCCCTGCGGCGTCACCGACCATGGCGTCACCAGCCTGGTGGACCTGGGCTTGCCGGTCACCCTGGACGAGGCCGACGCGGCGTTGAAGGCCAGCTTCGCCGAGGTATTCGGGCCGGTGGCCGAGGCCCCGCCGCCAGGCTAGGCAGGGCAAGAACGGCGAGTCGGAGTATCAAGAGCCTCATGACGGGCCAGTCGATCACCGGCGTCGGGCGTTCCCTGCGTCTCGCAATCTTCGCGGGCGTCGCGCTGGCGACCGCCGCGCCCGCGCTCGGCCAAACGCCCCCACAAGCGCCGTTGGTGAGCTTTCCGCCTTCCCGTTCGTTGGCCGACGTGTTCGCCTGGCTGCGGAAGGATACGCCGATCAGCCCGGCGCAGGTCGTCGACGTCAGCCCCTCGGCGGTCACGGCGATCGTCGCCAGCAGCCCGACCGGCCAGCCCCGCGGCTTCCAGGCCACCATCGCCTCCGAAGCGGTCAATCCAGACATCGTGACGCACGACGGCATCGCCTCCTGGTCGATCCCGGCTGAGATCGACTGCGACCGCCGTCAGGTGCGGCTGGGCCCCATGACCGGGTTCCGCAGCCGCGATCTGCGTTCGGAGCCCAGGGTGCTTCGCGCGGCCGACAGCGCCTTCGTCGTCCCGACGTCGACCGCGCCGCTCGGGGCGGTGGTGCGCGCGCTCTGTGACCGCGACTTCAAGCGCCCGATCGCCAACGCCCACGCACGGAAGCCGGGCCCGCCGCCGCTGGTCGTCGCCCAGTCCAGGCCGCCGCCCGTGGTCGCGGCGGCGACACCTCAGCCGACCGCGCCCGCCGATCCGCCCGGCGCCAATCCCGACGAGGCTGCGACGGGGGCGAAGGCCTCGGGGCCTAAGACGGTGGAGATGAAGAAGCCTGTCGAGCCCAAGACGATCGAGATGCCATCGTCGGAGCCGGCGAACGCAGCGCCGAAGCCAAAGCCAATAGCCAGGCCCAAGCCGCCGGCGGGCGGCGGCGCGGTCAGCCTGCAGCTTGGCGCCTCGCCCACTCCCGCCGACGCCAACCTCCTGATCGCCAGGTTCAGGAAGGCCTATGCGAGCTCCATGGGCGGACTGACCCTGGGGGTGGCGACGGTGCAGATCGACAACAAGCCGGTGACCCGCGTGCTGCTTTCAGGCTTTGCCTCCGCGGGCGAAGCCAACCGCTTCTGCGCGGCGCTGCAGGCCAATCGACAGCCTTGCTTTGTCCGCCGCTGAGCGGTGTCGCGGAGTTGGAATCTGGAACGAAAACCAAGCGTGACCGTTAGCAAATCGGGGTCGTCCGCCTTCCGGAGTATCGACATGGCCAGCACAAACGCACCGCCTCTCCGCAGCGAGGCTGAGTTCGAACACGCGCTTACCGAGGTGGAACGCATGCTGGAAGAGCATGCGCCGGAAAGCGTCGAAGATCGGTATTTCAACAGCCTGTTGACCCGCATCGCGGACTATCACGACGCGCAAACGCCTGAGCGCCGCGAAACCAGCCTGGATCGCCTGCAGGACCTGGAAAGCCATCTGAGGTCATTCGGCAAGCGCTGGCCGCACCCGGAGCACCCGAGCGGCGAGCAGCACTGGAGCCCGATGCTGGGCGGCGACCTGGACCCTAAGCATCGCCATTAGCGGGCTCTAGACGGCGAGCGGCGGCCGCAGGGGATTGGGACCGTAGCGGTTGGCGCCGGCCTCGCCCGGCATCACGCCCAAATCGACCACCGCCCAGATCAGCACCAGGGTGAAGAAGAAGTCGAAGAAGCTGCTCGGCTGCGGCCAGACGGCGACGGTGGCGACCAGCACCAACGCCGCCCACCAGCCGGAGCGGCCGCGGTCGTGCAGGCGCTTGGAGAGCACACAGGCGCCGCAATAGAACAGCGGCGGATAGACGAACCAGCCTGTGATCCAGTGCAGTGTGGGCCCCGCGACCGCCTCGTACAGCGCCGCTGCGATCAGCAGGGTGAGCGCCGCGATCCAGGACGGCATGCGTGCCGCGCGGCCGCTCGCCGAGAAGAACAGCTCGCTCCAGTCGATCTGGCCGTTCATGAGGCGCGCCCTGAGAATCTCCGGTCCAGCATAGTCGCCAGCCGGCGCTTAGGCGAACTCCAGCAGGACCTCGTCGGCGGCGACGCTGTCGCCGGCCTTGGCATTGACGGCCTTGACGGTGCCGTCGCGCTCGGCGCGGATGATGTTCTGCATCTTCATCGCCTCGATCACCGCCACGGCTTCGCCGCTGCGGACCAGCTGGCCCACCGCCACGTCCAGGGTGACCACCAGCCCGGGCATGGGCGACAGCACCATGCGGGAGGTGTCGGCGGCCTGCTTGGGCGGCAGGCGCTCGTGCAGCTCGGCCGTGCGCGGCGTCAGCACCAGCACCTTGGCGCTGGCGGCCCGGTGGCGGATACGGAAGCCTTCCGGCTGCGGCTCCACCTGGGCGGTGAAGGCCTTGCCGTCCAGCACGCCCTTGAAGACCGGCTTTCCGGGCCGCCAGTCGATCGCCTCGAGGGTGAGCGTGCGGCCCTCGTCCAGGAACTCGACGCTCAGCGCCGCGCCGTTGGTCACCCGCACCCGCCGCTTCTCGCCGTTCTCGATCACCACCCAGTCGTCGCGCATCAGCTGTGGCGCGGCGCGCCGCGTGATCACCCGATGCATGGCGCAGGCCACGGCGGCCATCAGGTCGCGCTGGAAGGCGGTCGGCTCCGCGCCCCAGAAGCCGTCCGGGAACTCGTCCTTGATGTAGTTGGTGGAGAGCTTGCCCGCGCGGAAGCGGTCCTGGTCCATCACCGCGGCGAGGAACGGGATGTTCTGCCCCAGGCCCTCGATGTGGAAGTCCTCCAGCGCGCGGCCCATGGCGTCGATCGCGCCCTCGCGGGTCTTGGCCCAGGTGGACAGCTTGGAGATCATCGGGTCGTAGAACATCGAGATCTCGTCGCCCTCGCGCACGCCGGCGTCGTTGCGGACGATGGCCTTGCCGACATCGCCTTCCCCATCCTGGGTTTCTTCAGGCGGATCGTAGCGCACCAGGCGGCCGATCGACGGCAGGAAGCCGCGATAGGGGTCCTCGGCGTAGATGCGGCTCTCGATGGCCCAGCCGTCGATCTTCAGGTCCTTCTGCGTGAAGGCCAGCGTCTCGCCATAGGCCGAGCGGATCATCTGCTCGACGAGGTCCAGGCCGGTGATCAGCTCGGTGACCGGATGCTCTACCTGCAGGCGGGTGTTCATCTCCAGGAAGAAGAAGCTCCTGTCCTGGCCGGCCACGAACTCGACGGTGCCGGCGCTGTCGTAGCCGACCGCCTTGGCCAGCGCGACGGCCTGGGCGCCCATGGCCTCGCGGGTCTTGGCGTCGAGCAGCGGGCTCGGCGCCTCCTCGATGACCTTCTGGTTGCGCCGCTGGATCGAGCATTCCCGCTCGAACAGGTGGACGACATTGCCGTGCTTGTCGCCCAGCACCTGGATCTCGACGTGCCGCGGGCTCTCGATGAACTTCTCGATGAAGATGCGGTCGTCGCCGAAGCTGGCCTTCGCCTCGGCGCGCACCGCCGGGAAGCCCTCCTCGACGTCGGTCCGGTTCCAGGCGACGCGGATGCCCTTGCCGCCGCCGCCGGCCGAGGCCTTGATCATCACCGGGTAGCCGATTTCTTCCGAGATCTTGATCGCGTGCGCCGTATCGTCGATCTCGCCCACGTGTCCGGGCACAACGGAGACCTTGGCCCGGGCGGCGAACTTCTTGGACTCGATCTTGTCGCCCATCGCCTCGATGGCGTGGGGGTTGGGGCCGATGAAAACAATCCCCTCCTCGGCGCAGCGCCGCGCAAAGCCGGCGTTCTCCGACAGGAAGCCGAAGCCCGGATGGATCGCCTCCGCGCCGGTCGTGCGCACCGCCGCGATGATCCTGTCAGCCAGCAGATACGACTGCGCCGCCGGCGGCGGGCCGATCAGCACGCTCTCGTCGGCCATCTCGACCGCCATGCTATCGGCGTCGGCCTCGGAATAGACGACCACCGTGGCGATCCCCATCCGGCCGCAGGTCTTGATGATGCGGACCGCGATCTCCCCGCGGTTGGCGATCAGAATCTTTGAAAACATCTAGCTATGCGCGCCGTTTCACTTTCGAACCAAGGGCGGGGACCTTAGATTGCAGGGCATGACCACGCCAGCGCTCTCCCCCACCGGTTTCGACCTGACCCCGCCTACCGCAGAGGAACGCAAGGCCCTGGAGGCCTCGCTGACCCGCGAAGAGGCCGACGTCCTGCTCCATCACGGTACGGAGGCCCCGTTCTGCGGCGGCCTGCTCGACCAGAAGGACGCCGGAATCTACTGCTGCCGCCTCTGCGGCCTGCCGCTCTTCGAGCACAGGACCAAATTCGAGAGCGGCACCGGCTGGCCGTCCTTCTGGGCGCCGGTCGACGAGGCGCACGTGAAGGCCAACAAGGACGTCTCCTACGGCATGGTGCGCATCGAAACGACCTGCGCGCGCTGCGGCAGCCACCAGGGTCATATCTTCCCCGACGGCCCGCCGCCGACGCACCTGCGCTATTGCATCAACTCGGTGTCGTTGGAGTTCGTCCCCTACGGCGCGCCCCTGCCCGACCGTCTGGGCCGCGGCGAGGGCGTGGCCCGCCCGATGTCCGCCGCGAACGCCTAGGACACGCGGTCCAGTTCGGCCAGCGCCATCTCGGGGAAACGCAGCGCGCGCCGCCCCAAGGCGTGACCATCGTTGCTCGCCCAGACCAGCGCGATGACGCTGTGCACCACCACCCATTGGGTCAGGCGAACCCGGTCGAGGCCGGCGAGGTGGGAGACCAGGTCAAGCTGGCGGGCGAGGCGTTCCGGCGTCACCGCATGCACGGTCGGGCTACGGAAGATGTTGGCGTAGTCGTAGCTGCGCTCACCGACCAGGCCCTTCGGATCTATGGCCAACCATCCCCGCGGCCCGAAGTCGAGGACATTGGCGTGGGTGATGTCGCCGTGCAGGACCGCTGGCTCCTGCGGCGCGGCCAGCAACGCCTGGGCGAGGCCGGAGGCGCGCGCGTAGGGTCCGCCCAGGCCGGCGGCGCCCTGGAGGGCCCGTAGCCAGGTCGAGAGCGGCACGGCCTCGCCGGGCGCCGTCGCGGGCCTTGGCCGGTGCAGCCGGGCCGCAACCTCGCAGAGGATCGCCGTCGCCCGGTCGTCCTGGCCCTCGAAGGCCATGCGCGCCAGGGCTTCCGGGTCGTCCGCCCGCGCCAGCAGCAACGCCGGCCCCTCGCGCGCCAGCACGGGCGCTGCGCCATCGCCGCCCCACCAGGCCATCATGGCCGCGCCCCGCGCCTCCTCGGGATGCCCCGCGAGCTTCAGCATCGCCGGCTCACCGCCGCGACGGACCGGCATCAGCACGCTGCGCGTATAGGGCGTCGAGAACGGATAGCCGTCCGCCGTGAGGCTCCAGGCGACCAGCCAGCGCTCGATATCCCCGGTCTCGACGCCCATGCGACGATCCGCCCCCAAAGCGTGACCGCGCGGCGGGGTCTAGCCTTGGCCGCGCGTTCCATGGGGACCCATGCCATGAAATCGAACTCCGCCACAGCCCGAGCTCGCGCGCGCGCCGCCGAGGTGCGCGAGACCAGCCTGACCATCCTGCGCGGCCTGATCCCCGTGGCGACGATCGACGCGTGGAACGCCGCCTTCCAACCGCTCCTGCAGGCGGCCGTGGCTCGGGAGGGCGAGACGCCCAATCGCGGAGCCCACCGGCATTACGTCACCCTGCCCTTCCAGGGTCTCTGGGCCGATCCGCGGATCGTCGACAATGACGCGATCATGGCCGTGGTCGAGGAACTGGTCGGCGCCGATGGCGTGATGTGCCAACTCGCCAGCGACACCCCGCTCAAGGGCTCCGAACACCAGGACCTGCACCGCGACACCCAGCTCCTGTTCCCCGAGAGCGGCGCGGAAACCCCGCCCTACCAGCTCGCGGTCAACTTCCCGCTGGTGGACGTGACGGCGGAGAACGGGCCGATGGAATACGCGCCCGGCACGCACATGCTCCCCAAGGCCGAAGGCATGCGCCGGATCGAGTCTGGCGAGGTCCCGCTCGTGGCGGCCTGCATGGCGCGCGGCGACGTGATGATCCGCGACGTGCGCCACATCCATCGCGGAACGCCGAACCGCACGGCGATTCCGCGGCCGATGGTCGTGATCGGCTATTCGCGGCGCTGGCTGTTCCGGCCGGAGGTGAACATCCGGGTGCCGGCCGCCGTGCTGGCGGGCCTGCCTGAGCGAGCGCGGCGCTGGCTGCGCTTCAACCCGGTGTTCGAGAGCGAGGCCGTGGCGGCGCGGCAGGCCGAGACCTACCGCGCCTTCGCCTACTAGGCGCTAGTTCTTCTTGCCGGCGGTCGACTGGCCGCCGCCCTCGCCGCCGGAACCGTTGGCCACGGGATCGTCGCGCCGCATCTGGGCGCCGAGCACGCTGTCGCCATAGCCGGACCCAGCATTGGTCAGCGGGTTGCCCCTGGCGATCCGCAGGTTGTTCTGGACGTGGTTCACGCCGGAAATGTCCTCGACCAGGCGTTCGGCGCGGTGCTTGGCCTCGCGGTTGTCGACCGTGCCGGAGAGGGTGACCTCGCCGCCGGACACGGAGATCGAGATATTGCTGGCGTCGAGCCAGGTGTCGTCGGTCAACCGCTCGTGGGCGTCGTCGCTGATCCGGTCGTCGGAGCGCTTGTAGCCCTGCGGGCCCAGGCCGCGCGCGCCGCGCGCGCCTCCCTGATAGTCCGGGTCGTGGATGCGCGACTCGCTGCCCGCGCCGAACCAGGAGGCCACGCGCTCGCCGGCGCGATGCAGGAAGTCGCCGGCGCCGCGACCCGCGTCCTCGAAGCGTTCGCCGCGCGTCTCGCCCCGCATATCGCGACGCCCGCCGTCGCCATAGCCGCGTTCGTAGTCGTAGCCGCCGGTCCCGCCGCTCGCGGGCCGGCGCATCTCATCGCGGAACTCGCCCGGATAGGCGCCGTAGCCGGACCGCCCATAGCCCTCGGCGTGATAGCGCTCGCGCGTGGAGCTGCGCGCGGCGTCATAGCCGCGCGGCACGTCGCCGTACTCGACGCCGCCCTGACCATATTCCTCGCGATAGATCCGCTCCTGGTCGTCGTCGCCGTAGAAGCGACCGCCGGCGGAATAGTCGGCTGCGTAGTCCGTGCGGGTGTAATCCTGCCCGGAGAAGCGCGGGCGCCGCCCGCCGTACTCGCCGCGCCGCATCGCCGGGCTGACGCCGCCGTAGTGAGGATCCTGCCAGCCGCCCCGCGACGCCTGCGGGCCACGATAGGCCTGGCTGCCGGAGCGTCCGCCGTAGCTCGCACCGCTCTCGCGCTCGCCAAACACCCGGTCGCGGCCGCCCTCGTAGCCGCCGTCGCCCTGGTAGCTGCTGTCGCCGCGGAAGCTGCGGTCCTCGCCGCGATACTGACCCGTGCCGCGCTCGGGCCAGCGGCCCCTGTCGTCGTCGCGCCGCCCGTCCGTTCCGCGGGCCTGGCGGTCACGCCATCCCCCGCCGCGATCGTCCATCCAGTTGCCGGCCATGGGAAGTCCTCCTGCTTGTCGTGGGCTGCAGGGCGCAGCCACCCTCGACCGGGAGAACACCGTCGGCGAGACGCCAGTTCCGGAGTCTTACAGCGGAATGTTGTCGTGCTTCTTCCAGGGGTTGGTGAGCTGCTTGCCCTTGAGGTTCTTCAACGCCTTGACGATGCGCCGGCGCGTGCCGTGCGGCATGATCACGTCGTCGATGTAGCCCCGCGCCGCGGCCACGAACGGGTTGGCGAAGCGGGCCTTGTACTCGGCCTCGTGGGCGACGAGCTGCTCGGCGGTCTGGTTGCGGAAGATGATCTCCACCGCGCCCTTGGAACCCATCACCGCGATCTCTGCGGTGGGCCAGGCATAGTTGACGTCGCCGCGCAGGTGCTTGGACGCCATGACGTCGTAGGCGCCGCCATAGGCCTTGCGGGTGATCAGCGTGATCTTCGGGACCGTGGCCTCGGCGAAGGCGAACAAGAGCTTGGCCCCATGGCGGATTAGGCCGCCCTGCTCCTGGCGTGTGCCCGGCATGAAGCCCGGGACGTCCACGAAGGTGATCAGCGGAATGTCGAAGGCGTCGCAGAAGCGCACGAAGCGCGCGGCCTTGCGGCTGGCGTCGATGTCGAGCACGCCGGCCAGCACCTGCGGCTGGTTGGCCACGATGCCCACCGGCTCGCCGTCCATGCGCGCGAACCCGACCACGATGTTCTTGGCGTAGTCCGGGCTGATCTCGAAAAAGTCGGCCTCGTCGACCACCTTCGAGATCAGCTCCTTCATGTCGTAGGGCTTGTTCGGGTTGGCCGGCGCCAGGGTGTCGAGGCTGGGCTCGTCGCGGTAGGGCTCGTCGAAGCTCTCGCGCACCGGCGGCTTCTCGCGGTTCGAGGTAGGCAGGAAATCGATCAGGCGGCGGACCTGGGTCAGGGCCTCCAGGTCGTTCTCGAAGGCGCCGTCGGCGACGCCGGACTTCAGCGCGTGGACCCGGTAGCCGCCCAGCTCCTCGTGGCTGACCTCCTCGTGGGTGACCGTCTTCACCACGTCCGGGCCGGTCACGTACATGTAGCTGGTGTCCTTCACCATGAAGATGAAGTCGGTGATCGCCGGCGAATAGACGTCGCCGCCGGCGCAGGGGCCCATGATCACGCTGATCTGCGGGATGACGCCCGAGGCTAGGGTGTTCTCGAGGAAGATGTCGGCATAGCCCGCCAGGCTGTCGACGCCCTCCTGGATGCGCGCCCCGCCCGCGTCGAACAGGCCGATGATCGGCGCGCCCATCTTCAGCGCCTGGCGCTGCACCTTGAGGATCTTCTGGGCATGCGCGCTGGACAGCGAGCCGCCGAACACCGTGAAATCCTTGGAGAACACGAAGACCACCCGGCCGCTGATGCGGCCCCAGCCGGTGACCACGCCATCGCCCAGGATCTTCTGGTCGGCCATCCCGAAGTCGGTGGCGCGGTGCTCGACGAACATGTCGAACTCTTCGAAGGAGCCCTCGTCGAGCAAGAGGTCGATGCGTTCGCGCGCCGTCAGCTTGCCCTTGGCGTGCTGCGAGGCGATGCGCTTCTCGCCACCGCCCACCCGCGCCTGCGCGCGGCGCTCGTCGAGCTCTTCAAGGATATGCTTCACGCGAACCGGCCCTTCCCATTGCGAGGCAAGGGGTAGAGCGCGACCGCGCGGGTGGCAAGCTCAGGCCCGGAGGTCGATCGGGGTGCGGGCGAGCGCCTCGCGGGCGTGTTCGAGCCGGCGGATCGGCAGCGGCGCGGCGTTGCTGGCGGCCTGGGCGGCAGGCGCGCCCTCCAGCGAGGCGATCAGGCGGTCGAGCCGGGCCACGGTGCGGGCGCGAACGAGCTGTGGCGGGCTGTGGTCGAGCCGCGCCTGGGCGTCGATCAGCGCGGTCATGGCCGCCGGCGCGAGGGCGACGATGGAAGCGGGTGGCGAAACGGGCGCCTGTGGGCGCGGACGGTCGGCCAGGCGCGGCGCGTCGGCGGCGGGCCGCACCGCATGCGTCGTCAATCCCGATACCGGGCTGAGGCGACCCAATGAGGCGATCCGGCCGATCACGTCGTCTGCGCTCCGCTCCAATTCGGCACACCGGCCGCGGATTCGCAGAACGCGGCGCAATTTGCGCGCCGATGGCGTAACGCGGCTCTGTGACGGGCCTAAGCCTCCAACGCCCTGAACCAGCGGTCGAGCATGGCCGCCTCGGCCGTGAGGCGGGCCGTGCGCTCGGCGGCCTCGGCGTCGACGCCCCACTTCTCCTCCTGCCAGGCCTCGTCCACGCAGGAGAGGCCAAGCGCCGCCTCCCCGGATAGCCAGCCGCGCTGCAGGGCCAGCGCCAGGACCGCCGAGCCGAAGAGCGGCGCGCCGAAGGCGAGGCCAGAGAGCCCGAAGTCGTCGAGCTCCAGCGCGAGCGCCTTCACCCGCGCCAGCGTCTGCGGCGGCTGGGCGCGATGGACGATCCCGGCGGCGCGATGCAGCGCCAGGCCAAGCTCGGCCTCCGCGCGATCGAGGATTGGCCCCCAAAGCCGCTCCTGGCGCTCGACGAGGCCCGCCGGATCGGTTGCGAAATAGCAGATCAGGTCGGAGGCCGCGTAGTCGGCGATCGACTGGGCGGTCGCCTCGCGCGCCTGCGGCACGGATTCCAGGGCGGTGTTGGCAAGGCGCGTCGCGTGCATCCCGGCGAGGTCTAGGTGGTCGCCCTGCCCGGCCCACTCCTCAGCGACCATCTGCGCCAGGGCTTCGGTCGGCAGGATCGTGCGTTCGCCCCTGGGACCGCGCAGCGCGCGGCCATCCAGCAGGACGCCATAGCCGCCGGCCTCCAGGGCGACATCGACCGCCGCGTAGAACCGCCTGGGCTTCTCGCCAGGCTCCCGGAAACCTCTCGCCAACGCTTCGCTCCCGATGTTCGGCGGCCAGGGTTGAACCGCCTTGTCGTGAGATGGCGGGATTGAGAAAGAGCCGCAAGGAGGCCGCGCCGGCCTCGACGCGCAGCTACTTCGGAACGGCGTCGAAGGCGATCGTCAGCCGGGACTCGTCGGTGGTGAACGGCACCGTGCCGTGCCACATGTAGGAGGGGAACAGCACCAGGCGCCCGGGCTTCGGCTTGACGTAGTGGGCCGGCTCCATGGGCGGCGCGGTGACGAAGGGCGGCTTGCCGAAGCGGATCCAGCCCTGCCGGTCGTCGCTCTCCAGCGCCTGGTCCGGCGTCTCGACATAGAAGGCCGACGACAGCCAGCCCTCGTGATGGAAGTGGTCGCGATGGAAGCCGCCGGGCTTGAGCCGCACGGACCACGCCCCTTGGATCCGGTAGTCGAGGGTGTTGCGGCGGCGCAGCGGATCGTCGCCCTTCCCAAGCCTGGCCATATGCTCGCGGATCGGCGCGTCGATCGCCTGGAAGAACGCGCGGATCGCCGGTGCGCGGGAGCCGGTCAGCAGGTGCATCGACTGGCTGCCGTGGCGCAGCGACTGGTCGATGGGGTGCTGCTGATAAGAATGTTCGTCTTTCAACGCCTTGGCGAGATCACCTAAGAACGCGTCGAGAGTGCTCCAGCCCTCGGGGGCCGACAGGTCGTAGGCCCCGACCATGACGTCGTAGTCACAGAGTTCCTGATAGAGCGGGTCTCCCGCCGCGCGCGCGGCGGTCGCCGCCCAGCCCCATAGGGACTGATCCTGCGGATGGCGAGCGAGCGCGGCCTTCAGCTTCGTAAGAGCGCCGCGGGCGCGGCCTCGCGCCAGGTCGACGATGGCGGCGTGCTGGACCACGCTGCGCGACGCCGGTTCGGCCGCCTCGGCCAGGCGGACATAGCGCTCGGCGTCATCGATGCGGTCCAGCCGGAGCGCGGACTCCGCGGCGGTGAGCAGGATGAGCAGGTCTCCGGGCATCCGCTGGCTCGCCGCCTCCAGAAGGCCCGCCGCCCGCGCCGGATCGCCCGCGGCTTCGTAGAGCGCCGCCTTGGCGACCAGCAGGGGCGAAGCCGGCGCGCCGCCGTGAAAGGCCCGGTCCAGGATCGCATCGGCCTCCGCCAGGCCGCCGCCGCGCATCCAGACGTAGTTGGCGAATTCGATGGCGACGTCCGCCGCCCCGGGCGCCCGCATCAGGCTCTGCCGATAGGCGTAGTCGGACCGCTCGTGGGCGCCGGAGGCGCGCAGCGCGCGGGCGTAGACCGCGAAGGTCTGCGGGGTGTCGATGCCCAGGCGGAAGGCGCGCTCGCAGGCCTCCACCGCCTCGGACCCGCGGCCCAGGTCGTCGAGGGTGGCGGCGTAGTTGTGCCAGGCGATGGGGCTGGTGGCGAAGCGGGCGACGGCCTGTTCGTCGAAGGCCAGCGCCTCCTCGCGGCGTCCCGCAAGCTTCAAGGCGCCGGCGTGGGTGGCGAGCGTGAGGTGGCTGGGCTGCGGCTGGCGGACCAACGCTTCGGTAAGCGCCAGGCCCGCGTCGACCTGGCCCTGGGCGATCAGCGCCTCGGCGCGTTCGATGGTCACGGGCTCGCTCATCGCCTGGTCTTCCGGAAGGGTTCGGGATCGGCCTCGTGCTCGTCGAATCCGAAGCGCTCGAAGCCGGCGCGCAGCTCCGGGCTGATCGGCGCCTCGAGGATGAGCTGGCCGCGGGACGGATGCGCCAGGACCAGACGCCGCGCATGAAGCTGCAGCTTCAGCTCGCCCGAAAGCTCGGCGGAGGCCGCGGTGCGGTACTTCGGATCGCCCAGGATCGGGTGCCCCATGGCCAGCATGTGGGCGCGGAGCTGGTGGGTGCGGCCGGTGTGCGGGCGAAGCGCCATCCAGGCGACGCGGTCGCCGACCCGCGACAGGGTCACGAACTCGGTTTCGGCCGGCTCGGCGCGCGGATCGGAGAGGTCGGTGGGCTGCACCATCTCGCGGTCCCCGACGCCCTTCTTGGCGAGCGGCAGGTCCAGGATCCCTTCGCCGGGCTTGGGAAAGCCGGCCACCAGCGCCCAGTAGGTCTTCTGCGCGCGGCGCTTGGCGAAGGCGCCGGACAGCCGGGCGGCGGCGGCGGGCGACTTGCCCAGCACCAGGACGCCGGAGGTGTCGCGATCCAGCCGGTGGACGAGCCTCGGCCGCTCCAGGCCCTCGCCCCAGGCGGAAAGCAGGCGGTCGATGTGCTTCGAGGTCTTGGCGCCGCCTTGCACCGCCAGCCCCGCGGGCTTGTTCAGCGCCAGCACCTCCTCGTCCTCGTAGAGGACCAGCGACTTGGCGTAGGCGATCTCGCGGGGATCGAGCGCGCCCTTCTCCCGCGGCGGCGGAGCCTCCGGCAGTGGCGGCACGCGCACCTGGGCTCCGGCGACCAGGCGCGTATCCGGCTTGGCCCGGCCGCCATCGACGCGGATTTGGCCCGAGCGGGCGAGCTTCTGGATCTGGATGTGGTTCAGGTGCGGCCAGCGCCGCTTGAACCAGCGATCCAGGCGCACGCCGCCCTCGCCCGCCTCGCCGGCGTCCACATAGAGGGTGCGGACTTCCTTCATGCGAGCAGTCGCCGCATGGCGATCAGGCCCACAAACAGGGCGGCGATCGACAGCACGACCGAAGCCAGGCTGTAGGCGGCCGCCAGCGCATAGGTCCGCCGTTCGATCATCAGGCCGACTTCCAGCGAGAACGACGAGAAGGTCGTGAAGCCGCCCAGGACGCCCACACCCAGCAGCAATCGCCACTTCTCCTGATCGCCGCCTCCGCGCAACGCCAGCACGCCCACCAGCACGCCCATCATCAGGCCGCCGATGACGTTCGCGGCGAAGGTGCCATAGGGCAGGCCCGGCCCGAACGACTTGAACGCCGCCACGCCCAGCAGATAGCGGCAGACCGCCCCGAAGGCGCCACCGAGCGCGACAAGTGCGAGAGTCAGCATCCGCCCCTTATGCGACGGCTCTTCGGCTCCGCAAAGGCCGTCAGGTGCGCGATCGGATGGAGCGCTGCACGCCCCTCGCGTCGTAGACGTCGCCGTCGCCGGGCTTGGGCCCCTTGCCCATTAGGACCTCGAGCGTCGTGGTCAGCGCCGGGCCGCCGCCGAGCGGGATGCCTGTGCCGACGCCCACGCCGGTCGCGCTGTGGCGGCCGAAGCTCATGCCGCCGACCCCGACACTGAGGCTCGATCCGCCGTAGCCGTTCTGGCGCGTCGTGCGTTCGGTGACCCGAAACCAGTCATAACCCTCGGAGAGGGTCAGGTCCGCGGCGCGCAGCAGGGCATAGTCCTGCACCTGGGCCGGCGGCGCGCCCGGGCCGCCCTGGAAGGTTACGCGATAGCGGCCCGGCTCGATGCGCAGCTCCGAAAAGCCGACGCCGCCACGCGGGCCAGCCGGTTGGAAGACCGTGGGCGCGGTGGCGCAGGCGGCCAGCGCGAGCGCCGCAAGTGCGGGAAGGATCAGGTGCTTCATCGGTCCACAGCTCCCACCGAAAACCGTTTGAGTTCCGCGACTTCAAGCCATCAACGGACAGTCTCGAACCACGTTCCCTGGGATCAGCCGAGCCCGAGGGCCGCGAGCAAGCCTAGCATGTCCTGCGGCGTCTGGGCCTCGATGCGCTTCTCGCCGCCGGAGGGATGCGGGAAGGTGAGCGCCGCGGCATGCAGCATCAGCCGCGGGACCGCCTGGCCCCCTACCACGAGCGCACCGCCGTAGCGGACGTCGCCTGCGATCGGTCGGCCGATCGAGGCCAGATGGACGCGCAACTGGTGCATGCGTCCGGTCTGCGGATCGAGCTCCAGCAGCGCCGCCCCGGATGTCTCGGCGACCGTCCGATAGCGGCTGCACGCGGCCTCCGCCTCGGGATGGTCGGGTGGGCAGACGTGCATATAGGCCTCGCGACCTTGTTCCACGCGCCGCAGGGCCTGATCGATCACGCCTCCCCTCGGCTCCGGCGCCCCGGGCGTGACGATGGCGCGGTAGGTCTTGGCGAAGCGGCGACCCATCATCGCCTTGCCCAGGAAGCCCGCCGCCGGCTTGGTCCTGGCCGTCAGGATCACGCCGGAGGTGTCGCGGTCGAGACGGTGGATCAGCCGCGGCCGCGCCTTGCCGGGCTTCGCGAACGCCCAGAGCAGCTCGTCCAGCGTATGGACCTGCCCTCGCCCGCCCTGGCTCGACAGGCCGGCGGGCTTGTTCAGCGCCAGGATGTCCGGGTCCTCGTACAGCACCAGGCCGCGCACGAAGGCGACCTCCGAGGCGGTGAGCTTGATTGTGTCGGTCGGCGCGCGGTCCGGGCGCTGCGGGCGGCGGCTCAAGCTCCGCCCCGCTCGCGGCGCAGCGCCGACCAGCGGTCCAGCCGCTCCTTGATCCGCGCCTCGGAGCCCTCGCCCCTCGGCGTGTAGAAGGTCTGGCGATCCATCTCGTCGGGGAAGTAGTTCTGGCCGGAGAAGCCCTCGGCCTGATCGTGGTCATAGGCATAGCCCTTGCCGTAGCCCAGGTCCTTCATCAGCCGGGTGGGCGCGTTGCGGATGTGCATGGGCGGGGCCAGTGACCCGGTCTCGCGCGCCGCCTTCATCGCCGCGCCATAGGCCCGATAGACGGCGTTGGACTTGGGCGCGGTGGCCAGGTGGACGGTGAGCTGGGCAAGCGCGATCTCGCCCTCCGGCGAGCCCAGGAAGTCGTAGGTGTCCTTGGCCGCATTGGCGAGCACCAGAGAGATCGGATCGGCCTCGCCGATGTCCTCGGCCGCCGCACGGATCAAGCGACGGGCCACGAACAGCGGGTCCTCCCCGCCGGCCAGCATCCGCGCCAGCCAGTAAAGCGCCGCGTCCGGATCGGAACCTCGGATCGACTTATGCAGGGCGGAGATAAGGTTGTAGTGCTCCTCGCGGTCCTTGTCGTAGGCGGGGCTGCGCTTCTGCAGCACCTGGCCGAGCTCCTTGGTCGACAGCGGCTTGGCCGACCCGATGTTGAATAGCGTCTCGATCAGGGTGAGCAGATAACGCCCGTCGCCGTCGGCCAGCGCGATCAGCGCCTCGCGCGCGTCCGGCTCCAGGGGGAGCGGCGCAGCTTCGAAGGCCTCGGCCTTCTTGATCAGGATCTCCAGCGCCGTCTCGTCCAGGCGTTTCAGCACGAAGACCTGGCAGCGCGACAGAAGCGCCCCGTTCAGCTCAAAAGACGGGTTCTCGGTGGTGGCGCCCACCAGGGTGACGATCCCCTCCTCGACGAAGGGGAGGAAGCCGTCCTGCTGGGCGCGGTTGAAGCGATGGATCTCGTCGACGAACAGCAGGGTCGCCTGACCGGCGAGCCGGCGCACGCGCGCCTGCTCGAAGGCCTTCTTCAGGTCCGCGACGCCCGAGAACACCGCCGAGAGCTGCTGGAACTCATAGCCGGCCTCCTTGGCCAGCAGGCGCGCGATAGTCGTCTTGCCGGTGCCGGGCGGGCCCCAGAGGATCATCGAGGCGAGCCGCTTGGCCTCCGCCATCCGGCGGATCGGACCTTCCGGCCCCAGCAAGTGATCCTGGCCCACGACCTCGTCGAGCCGCTGCGGGCGCAGCCGGTCGGCGAGCGGCGACGGCGCCTGCGGGGTCAGGCCAGCGGCTTCGAAGAGATCGGCCATGCAGACTTCTAGCAAACCCTGCGGATCAGGGTGAGCCGCTTGAGGGTCAGGCGCGCTCCTGCGGGGCGTCGAACTTCGCGCGCGCCGCGTCGATCGCCTCGCGGTTGGCGAACGCCCATTCGCCGAGCGCGTCGATCGGGCAGCGCAGGGACTGGCCGAGCTCGGTCAGCTCGTAGTCCACGCGTGGCGGAATGCTCGGCGTCACCGTGCGGGTGACCAGGCCGTCGCGTTCCAGCCCGCGAAGCGTCAGCGTCAGCATCCGCTGCGAGATGCCGTTGATCGCCCGGCGGATCTCATTGAACCGCTTGGGGCCCGGTCCCAGCAGCATGACGATCATTACGCTCCACTTGTCGCCGACGCGGCTCAGGATTTCGGTCACCGGTCGACAGGCGCCCGCCACCGATTCCACGCCGTTTTTCTCGATGCGCGCGAACAGCTCGTCGTGCGACAGGCCGCCCTGGGTCATGCGGGCGGCTTGCGGGATGGTCACACCGGTGTGCTTGGGTTCCAAAAAAGTGCCTTCTTGTGAGGTTTTGCACGGTTACTCAAATAGTGCTGGTCACAAACTTATACCAGTACGAGGCAACCCCGTGAACCTGCTCCACATCGATTCCAGCATCCTCGGCGACCACTCGGTCAGCCGCCAGATCTCCGCCGCTGCGGTCGCGGCGTTGCGCGCCGCCAATCCCGGCCTGGCCGTCACTTACCGCGACCTCGGCGCGACGCCCGCGCCGCACCTCAGCGCCGACATCCTGGCCGGCCGCAGCCTCGAGCCCGAGGCGCGGACCGTGGGCCAGGCGCGCGACGTCGCCCACGCCGATGCGATCCTGGACGAGTTCCTGGCCGCCGACATCGTGGTGATCGGCGTCCCGATGTACAACTTCGGCATCCCCAGCCAGCTGAAGAGCTGGATCGACCACATCGCGGTGGCCGGAAAGACCTTCCGCTATTCCGAGGCCGGCGTTGAAGGCCTGGCCGGAGCCAAGCGCGTGATCCTCGCCTCTGCGCGGGGCGGCTTCTATGGTGCGGAAAGCCCGGTCGCCTTCCTCCAGCACCAGGAGAGCTACCTGAAGGGCTTCTTCGGCTTCATCGGCGTCCACGACGTCGAGGTGGTGGGCGCCGAGGGCGTCAACGTCAGCCCCGACCAGAAGCAGGCTTCGCTGAGCGCCGCAGTCAGCGCTGCCGGCGGCCTGGGCCAGGCGCTGCAGGCCGCCTAGACCCTGACCCATTCAGATCAGATCATCTGAATGGGAAAGAAGGGTCTATCTTCAAGAGTTTAGAGCGCATCAGGGTGAAATGGCTTCCACTTCACCCTGACGTGCTCTAGGCCCGCACCATCGCGGTTAGTTGCTGGCCGTTGCGCTCGATCGTGAACTGCCAGACCGGCGCCGGGCTCACCACGGCGCTGGTCAGGTCGGTGACGCTCTTGATGCTGCGGCCATTGACGGCGCGGATGATGTCTCCCGCCTGGACGCCGAGCTGCTGGGCCGGGCCGTTGGCGGTCTTGAGCACCAGCACGCCGTTCTTGCCGAACGGATCGAGGCCCACCTCCTCGGCGACCGCCGGCGAGAGGTTGACCACGGTCGCCCCTGCGAAGGGGTTGCGACCGGCGATCACCCGCTCGTCACGGGCGGGGGTCGCCGGCGCAGGCTCGGCCTGGACGGTCAGCGTCTGCTCACTTCCGCCCCGGCGCACGGAGACCCTTACGGTCTCCCCCGGCCGGTGGGTGGCGATGGCGTAGTTCAAGGCGGCCGCGTCGACCATCTGGGCGCCGTCGACGGCCGTGACGATGTCGCCCTGCTTCAGGCCGGCGCGAGCCGCCGCCCCGCCCGGCCAGACGTCCGCGATCAGCGCGCCGGAGGGCCGTGAAAGGCCCATGGTCCTGGCGAGCTCCGGGGTCACGCTCTGCAGGCGCGCGCCAAGCCACGGCCGCACGACGGCGTGGCCGCCGCCCATGGCGGTCTCTACCACACGGCGGACCACCGCGGCGGGGATGGCGAAGCCGACGCCGGAGGAGGTCCCCGACTGCGAGAGGATGAAGCTGTTCACCCCGATCAGCGAGCCGTCCATGCTGACCAGCGCCCCGCCGGAGTTGCCGGGATTGATCGCCGCGTCGGTCTGGATGTAGGCGCCGGCGTCACCGTTCGGATCGGCCGTGCGGTTCAGCGCCGAGATGATGCCGTTGGTGACCGTCTGGCCGACGCCGAAAGGGTCCCCGATCGCCAGCACCAGGTCGCCCACCTGGTTGTCGGCGTGATCGTCGATGGGCAGGGTGGGCAGCTTGTCCCCCGGCGGCAGGTCGATCTTCAGGATGGCGAGGTCGGTGCGCGCGTCGGCCAGCAGCACGTGGGCGGGAAACTCGCGCCGGTCGGCCAGCCCCACGGTGATCTCCTGGCCGTTCTCGACCACGTGGTTGTTGGTGACGATCACCCCATCGGAACGGACGATCACGCCCGAGCCGAGAGAACCTTCCACCCGGCTGCGCGGCACGCCCAGGATGGCCTGCCAGAACGGGTCGACGTGCGGACGAACCACGCGTTTGGAGGAGATGTTGACCACGGCCGGCGCGGCGCGCTTCACGACCGGCGCGAAAGACTGCTTCATGGCCGGCGCGTTCGCCGGCACGACCCGGTTGGCCGGCTCGCCGAGCGCCTGGGCCTGGCTCGCTGTTGCGAGGGAGCCAGCGGTCAACAGAGCCAATGTGGGAATCAGGACGCGGTAGGCGCGCATAGTCTCTCCGAACCTTCAGAGCGGGACCGGAGTTCCGCCGATTTTTCGGGCGCTTTAATGGCAAAGCTCAGGCGACCGCAGCGGCTTCAGCCCGGTGCGGATGGGCGACGCTCCAGGCCAGCAGGAAGGCGCCCGCCAGCAGGCCGCCGGCCAGGAAGATCGCCAGCCCCGGCATATGCCAGGTCGACTCCGTGCGGATCGACCAGGCGAAGGTCTCGCCGAACAGGATCGGGCCGATGATGCCGGCCAGGCCCTGGAGGCTCTGGTTGGCGCCCTGCAGCTGGCCCTGCTGGCTCGGCCCCACCCGCTGGGTCATCAGGCCCTGCAGGCCCGGCATGATGAAGCCGGAGAAGGCGAAGATCGGCGCGCCCATCAGATAGAGCCAGCCGTTCGTCGCCGCGCCGTACCAGAAGAAGCCCAGAGCCCCGGCCGCCGCCCCGATCAGCACGATGCGGCGCTCCCCGAAGCGGGCGACCGCAGGCCCCACCAGGAACATCTGCACGATCACCCCCATGATACCGGTGAGCGGGAAGGTGAGGCCCAGGATCCAGACGGGCCAGTTGTAGCGGTAGGTCGTGTAGAGCACGAAGATCTGCGGCAGGACGATCTGGGCGAGCTGGAAGAGGAAGGCGACCAGCGCCAGGGCCAGCAGGCCGCGATGCGCCAGCAACAGGCGTAGCGCGCCCAGCGGATTGGCGCGGCTCCAGTTATAGACCGCGAGCCGGCGCTCGACCGGCAGGGATTCCGGCAGGATCAGCAGGCCGTAGAACCAGTTGACCGCGGTCAGGCCGGCCGCGACCAGGAACGGCAGGCGCAGGCTGTATTCGCCCAGGAATCCGCCCAGCGCCGGCCCGACCAGGAAGCCGAAGGAAAAGGCCGAGGTCAGCATGCCGAAGCTCTTGGCGCGGTGTTCCGGCGCTGTGATGTCGGCCAGGTAGGCGCCGGCCGTCGAGAAGCTGGAGGCGGTCAGGCCGTTCAGGATGCGCCCGACGTAGAGCCACCGCAGGCTGGGCGCGAAGGCCATGAACAGGAAGTCCACCGCCAGGCCGAACATGGAGATCAGCAGCACCGGGCGGCGGCCGTAGCGGTCGGACATCATGCCCAGGATCGGGCCCACGATGAACTGCATCAGGCCCCAGGTGGTGGCGAAGAGCACGTTCCACTCGGACGCCGCCGCGGTGTCGCCGCCGGTGAACTGCTTGATGAGGTTCGGCAGGATCGGGATCATCAGGCCGAAGGAGATCGAGTTCATCAGCGCGCTGGCGAAGATGAAGCCGAAGGCGGCCTGACGGCGCGGTCGCGTGGCGGAAGCGGCGCTGTCCATCTAGGCCGGCGTCTCGGCGCGGCGCGGCGCGCGGGCCATCACCACCACGGCGATCAGGGCGGCGAGCGCGTGCAGCCCGGCGGCCAGCAGGAAGGCCGAACCGGGCACGTAGGGATGCGCAGGCTCCACGAACCAGGCGTAGGTGTAGCCGAACATGGTGGGCGCGATGACCCCGGCCATGCCTGCCAGGCTGGCGTTGGCCCCCTGTAGCCGCCCCTGCTCGCTGGCCGAGACCCGCCGCGTCACCAGGCCCTGGAAGCCCGGCCCGAAGAGGCCGATCAGCGCGAAGACCGGCGTGCCGACCAGGAAGAGGCTGCCTGTAGGCGCGAGGCCGTAGATCGCAAAGCCCAGGCCGCCGAACACCAGCCCGGCCAGGACGGCGCCCCACTCGCCCACGCGGGCCACCACCTGTTTCACCAGGAGCCCTTGCACGACGATGTTGCAGACGCCGGTGAGCGCCAGGGCCGAGCCGGTGGCGGCCAGCGACCAGCCGTAGCGGTTGGAGGCGTAGAGCACGAAGACGGTCGGCAGGACGTTGTGGGCGAGCTGCAGCAGGAAGTTCACGCCGGAGAGGGTCAGCAGCTCGCGGTGCGACGCCAGGAAGCTCAGCGAACCCACCGGATTGGCCTTGCCCCAGGCGAAGGGCGCGCGGTTCTCGGGCTTCAGCGACTCCGGCAGCACGAAGAGGCCGTAGAGCGCACCGACCAGGGTCAGCACCGCCGCGCCCACGAACGGCAGGCGCAGGTTGATATCGCCCAGGAAGCCGCCGATCGCCGGCCCCACGATGAAGCCCACGCCCCAGGCCGCGCCGATCAGGCCGAAGGTCGCAGCGCGCTTCTCCGGCGGTGTGACGTCGGCGATATAGGCGCTGGCGACCGCCATGCCGGCGGCCGTGAGGCCCGACAGCACCCGGCCCACGAACAGCCAGCCCAGGTTGGGCGCGAACGCCATCAGCAGGTAGTCGAAGGCCAGCCCGAACAGCGAGATCAACAGCACCGGCCGGCGTCCGAAGCGGTCGGAGAGCGCGCCCAGGATCGGCGCGCCGAAGAACTGGGCCAGGGCCCAGACGGTCGCGAAGAGGCCGATGTAGACCCCGGCCGCGGCGGCGTCTCCGCCCTTGAACCGCTGAATGAGCGGAGCGAAGACCGGGATGATCACGCCCAGCGACAGCACGTCGAGCCAGACGCTGACCAGGATGAACCCGACCGCGGCCTGCCGGCCGCGCGGTGCGCCGGCCCGAGTTGGCTGATCGCTCATTGCCTATCCCCTCGCGCGACCATGAAACAAAGCATGAACTGACGCAACCCGGTTATCCGAGGATTTCGCCGACGGCAGCGAGCTGGCTGCGCCAGTAGGCGGCCAGCCGCATCAGCAGCACCTGGTCCGGGAACCCATGACGGGCCACGCTGCCCGCCGGAACTTCGTGGAATCCGCGGTGCTCGACGCTGACCCGGGTCTCCTCGCCCACCGCCTGGAACATCACCTCGACCTCGGTTTCGAGATCCGGCGGGAAATTGGCCTGGCGCCAGGCGAAGACCAGCCGGTGCGGCGGCTCCCAGGCGCGGATCCGGCCGATTTCGAAGACCTTGCCGCCCTCGCGCGTCTCGATCAGCCGGCCGCTCTCACCGGGTACGAAGGACAGCCGGCCGGGCCGTGGGGTGGTCTGGAAGAGCATGCTCGGCCGCCACCAGGCGCCGATCTCCTCGACGAAGGCGGCGAACGCCCGCTCCGGCGTCGCCCTGACCCGCAGCGCCACATAGACCTTCGACGTCACGTCCCGCCCTCGCGTCGCTCGAGATGGGCCTTGAAGGCCAGGAGCTGCTCGCTCCACAGCCGTTCGGCGTCTTCCAGCCAGCGCAGCAGATGGACCATGGGTTCGGGCCTCAGGGCATAGATGCGCACCCGCGCGTCGAACGGCGGATGGGATTCCTCGACCAAGCCGCTCTGGCGCAGGGTCCGCAGATGCCGGCTCATGGCCGGGGGCGTCATCTCAAGCTCGCGGGCCAGGTCTCCGGCCGCTCTCGGTCCGCGGCTCAAGAGGTCGACGACGCGTCGCCGGTGCGGATCGGCGAGCGCGGCCAGGGTCCGGTCGAGGTCTCCCGGGGGCTCGGGCAGGCGTTGGGCGGCCTGGCTCACACCCAGCCCGTGATCTTCAGCCCGCTCGCGGCCTCGGCCTCTTCGCGGGTGACCGCCTGCACGGTCTGGGAAACCGTCCAGATGTGACCTTCCGGGTCACGGCAGCGATAGGTGCGGTCGCCGTAGAATTGCGTCTGCGGCTCCACCAGGATCTCCGCGCCGGCCGCCCTCGCCCGTTCGCAATGGGCGTCGACGTCGGTGGTGAGCTGGATGTGGACCGTCTGGGTGTTCTTGCCGCCGATCGACCTGGGGCTCTTGTGGTCCGAGGTCCATTCGTTGCCGATCATCACGACGGCGTTGCCGAAGCGCATCTCCGAGTGGGCGATCCCACCCTCGGCATCCTCGATCAACATGGAGATCTCGAAGCCGAAGGCCTTCTCCAGCCACGTCAGGGCCGCCTTCGGATCGACGTAGCAGACCGCCGACATCAAGGGCGCGCGCCAGTCAGCCATGACCCGCCTCCTTCAGCGAGGTCGCCATTTTCAGCCCGGTCGCGCGCTCCATCTCCGCCAGGCTGGGCTGGGCAATGGTCTGTGCGAAGTTCCAGACGTGGCCCTCCGGGTCGAGGGCGCGGTAGGTGCGCTCGCCGTAGAACTGGTCGCTGGGTTCCTGGGTGATCCTTGCTCCGGCCGCCCGCGCCCGCTCGAAATGCGCGTCGAGGCCGTCCGGCAGGTGGACGCGGATGAACTGGGTGCCGCGCCCTTCGACCTCCAGCGGACTGACCATCCGCGCCGCGCCGATGATCTCGCCGGCGAACTCCGGATTGATATTCACCGCGCCGCCGAGGAAGCTCATCTCCGAATGAGCGACTTGGCCGGACGCGTCGGTGACTAGGCTGGTGGTCTCGAAACCGAACGCCGCCTCCAGCCAACGCAACGCCGCCATCGGGTCGCGGTAGAAGGCGGAGGGTTGAAAGGTGGGGACGGTCATGACGGGCTCCTTGCGATTCCCGCCAATATTTAACGCATAGCGCAACTAACTCGTCAAGCGCTCGGCCACATGGGGCCGGTTTTCGGCCGTCAGGGAACTAGCGACGACGCGAGGTCCGCCAACTTGCCGTCGCTGGGCCTTGCCTTCACGCCGATAAGCCTGGCCAGCAGCGGATAGACGTCGACGTTGTCGAATGTCGCCAGGCGCACGCCGCGCCGAAACGCCGGCCCGTTGGCGATGAAGATGGCGCGCATCTGCGGCGAATAGGGGTCGAAGCCGTGGTCGCCCAGGTCGGGCTGACGGGGCTTGTAGCTGTGGGTCGTGATCTCCCATCCGGTGTCGGGCAGGCAGAAGAGCGGCGGCACGCGCGGGTTCTTTCCATAGTGGTAGCGCGCCGGGATCTGGCCCTTGCGCCAGCACTGCATGTGCGCCCGCGGAGCCAGCAGGACCTTCTCCACCTGCACCTCACGACCGGGCTGCGGGATGACGCTCATGAAGGCGCCCATGGTCGGCGTGGTCACGGTCTTCAGGTCCAGGAAATCGTCGGCGAAGATGCGCCGGTCAGGTGAGATCGGCGCCATCCCGTGGTCGGAGACGACGATAAGGTTGGCGACGATGTGCCTGGCCTTGAGCCCCTCCTCCAGCCGCGCCACGGCCGCATCGACCTTGGCGGCCGCCGCGTTCAAGCCGGACGAGTCCGGCCCCTGATGGTGGCCGGCGGTGTCCACGTCGTCGAAATAGACCGTCAGCAGCCGCGGCCGCTCGGCGGCCGGTCCGTCCAGCCAGGCCAGCGCCTGATCCACCCGCGCGCTGGCCGACATCGACATATCGAACTTCAGCCAGTGGGATGGCAGCGTGCCGTGGATAGCGACGTCGGAGCCGGGCCAGAACATGGCCGCGGTGCGTTCGCCCGCCTTTTCGGCCGTCACCCAGATCGGCTCGGCCTCGTTCCACCAGCGCGGGTCTGAGGCGGTCGCGGCGCTCATGGTGAACTTCTGCGGCGTGATCGTCGGGTCGTACATGTTGTTGTCGACGATGCCGTTGCGGTCGGGGCGCAGGCCGGTGACCAGGGCGTAGTGGTTGGGAAAGGTCTTGGACGGGAAGGACGGCCGCATGTCCCCCCGGACGCCGCCCGCAGCCAGCGCCGAGAGCGCCGGCGTCACGCCGCGGTCGAGGTAATCGGCCCGAAAACCGTCGATGGAGATCAGGACGGTCAGCGGCGGTGGCGTCGACGGCCCGCCAGGACGCGTCGGGCCCACGGCGGCGCAGGCCGCAAGCGTGAACGCGAGGAACGCGGCGGCGAGTTTGGCGGTGATGCGTGTCATGCGGCGAACCTAGCTGGACTGCGCGGCGATTCCATTTCACCAGCCAAAGAAAAGCCCCGGAGGTTCGCTCCGGGGCTTTGTCAAATCTACCGAAGACCTGAGGTTAGTCGGCGTAAGCCTCGACGACCGGGCCGGAGTCCTTGCCCTTTTCGGCCGGGTCTCGATCGACGAATTCGATCACCGCCATGGCCGCGTCGTCGCCGTGGCGGAAGCCCGCCTTCAGCACGCGGATATAGCCGCCGTTGCGGTCCTTGTAGCGCGGGCCCAGCACGGCGAACAGCTTGCCGACCTGTTCCACGTCGCGCACCGCGCTGATCGCCTGGCGGCGCGCATGCAGGTCGCCGCGCTTGCCGAGCGTCACCAGCTTCTCGACGAAGGGGCGAAGCTCCTTGGCCTTCGGAAGCGTGGTCACGATCTGCTCGTGCTTGATCAGGCTCGCCGCCATATTGGCGAACATGGCGGTGCGGTGGGCGGACGTCCGACCCAGTTTGCGGTGCGCGGAACCGTGACGCATCTCATCTATCTCCTGGGTCGCCCGACCCGCCGGGGACGCTCCCGTTTCCGCGGGAAGCCGTCCTGCCTAACCAAATCCCAGCCTGCTCCCGCCTGGGTCAATGCGAAGCGCCGGGGCCCTTCACCGCGGTTGCGGCTTCATCGGGCCCTGGCCGCCCCACCTTCAGAAAAGCGGGCAGCCCGGAGTCGGCGCGCGAAGCACGAAACGTGCTTCAATTCCTTGTTTCCAAAATCCGCGATGCGGATTTTGGCGGCTACATCTGGTCTTCGAACTTCTTGGCCAATTCTTCGATGTTCTCGGGCGGCCAGTTGGGCACGTCCATGCCGAGGTGCAGCGCCATGCCGGCCAGAACTTCCTTGATCTCGTTCAAGGACTTGCGGCCGAAATTTGGAGTGCGAAGCATCTCCGCTTCGGTCTTCTGGATCAGGTCGCCGATGTAGACGATGTTGTCGTTCTTCAGGCAATTGGCCGAGCGGACCGACAGCTCCAGCTCGTCGACCTTCTTGAGCAGCGCCGGGTTGAACGGCAGCTCGGGCTTGGCCTCGCCTTCGACCTTCTTCTTAGGCTCTTCGAAGGTGATGAAGATCTGCAGTTGGTCCTGCAGGATGCGCGCGGCGTAGGCCACGGCGTCCACCGGCGTCACCGCGCCGTTGGTCTCAACTTCCATGACCAGCTTGTCGTAGTCGAGGCTCTGGCCCTGGCGGGTCGACTCGACGCGGTAGGCGACGCGCTTGACCGGCGAATAGAGGGCGTCGACGGCGATCAGGCCGATCGGGGCGTCCTCGGGGCGGTTCATTTCGGCCGGGACGTAGCCCTTGCCGGTCTGGACCGTGAATTCCATGCGCACCTGAGCGCCGTCGTCGAGCGTGCAGAGCACGTGGTCGCCGTTGAGGATCTCGATGTCCGAGGGGGCCTCGATCTGGCTGGCGGTCACTGCGCCGGGGCCGGTGGCGCGAAGCGTCATGCGCTTGGGGCCCTCGGCGTGCATGCGCACGGCCAGCTGCTTGATGTTGAGCACGATGTCGACGACGTCCTCGCGCACGCCCTCAAGCGAGGAGAACTCGTGCACGACACCGTCGATCTGCACCGCGGTCACCGCCGCGCCCTGCAGGGAGGAGAGAAGCACGCGGCGCAGGCTGTTGCCCAGCGTCACGCCAAAACCGCGTTCGAGGGGTTCGGCCACTAGGCGCGCCTTGCGGCTCGCGTCTGCGCCGGTCTCGATTTGCGGCTTCTCGGGACGGATAAGCTCGTTCCAGTTTCGTTCGATCACGGATGGGTGTCCCTCGAAAACGCAGGATCGCCGGCCGCGATCGCGGTCCGGCGCAGGGAATTGGGTACTGGGTTACTCAGACGCGCCGGCGCTTGGGCGGCCGGCAGCCGTTATGCGGGATCGGGGTCACGTCACGGATGGTGGTGATCGTCATGCCGACCGACTGCAGGGCGCGGAGCGCCGACTCGCGGCCGGAGCCCGGACCGGAGACGTTGACCTCCAGCGTCTTGACGCCGTGTTCGGCGGCTTTGCGGCCGGCGTCCTCGGCCGCCATCTGGGCGGCGTAGGGCGTCGACTTACGCGACCCCTTGAACCCCATCATGCCGGCGCTGGACCAGGAGATGGTGTTCCCCTGGGCGTCGGTGATGGTGATCATGGTGTTGTTGAACGAGGCGTTCACGTGCGCCACGCCCGAGATGATGTTCTTGCGCTCGCGACGTTTGACGCGCGCCGGTTCCTTGGACATCGGGACGCTCTCTTACTTCTTCTTGCCGGCGATCGGCTTGGCGGGGCCCTTGCGGGTCCGGGCGTTGGTGTGGGTGCGCTGGCCGCGGACCGGCAGGCCCTTGCGGTGACGAAGCCCACGGTAGCAGGCCAGGTCCATCAGGCGCTTGATGTTGACGGCGGTTTCCCGGCGCAGGTCGCCCTCGACGGTGAAGTCGCGGTCGATGGTCTCGCGAATCTGCAGCACCTCGGCGTCGGTCAGTTGGTTGACGCGGCGAGCATCCTCGATGCCGACCTTCTGCACGATATCGCGCGCCTTCGCAGGGCCGATGCCATGGATGTACTGGAGCGCGATGACCACGCGCTTGTTGGTGGGAATATTGACGCCTGCGATACGGGCCACGTGCAAATCTCTCCTGGTCACGCAAGGAAAGCGCGAACGGCGCCCCGGCCCCTCGCCCCGTAGGTCAAGCCGGTTCGTCCTTCGCGCTCTTTCGCGGAAGCGCCTCGTTATAGGGATCGTTGCGGTTCCGTCAACAACGGAAACGCCCATTTATGAACGGCGAAGGGCGGGCGCAAGGCCCTGCCTCGCCCGCGTCCGTAAGCCCAAGACCTCGCGACTCTGCGCTGAGGATAGCCAAGGGAAACATGAAGAGGCCCCCCGGCGCAATCAACTCGCGCGCGAGGCGTATCGCGCGCGGGCTTGCGCGGGAGCCTGCGGCGCCCTCACCTAACCCGACGATTCGGGGGAGGACGACATGGTGCATCCTAGGGGCGGGCTGCGCGGGGCCTTGATGGCTGCGGGGGCGCTGGCGGCGGTTCTGGCGATGGGCGCGGCCCCGGCAGCGGCCAAGGACGTGGTGATTCACGCCGGGCGGCTGATCGACGGAACCGGCAAGGCCCCACGCGACAAGGTCTCCATCCTGGTCCGCGACGACCGCATCGTCTCGATCGACGCCGGCTTCACGGCGCCCAGGGGCGCGGAGGTAATCGACCTGTCGAACGCCACGGTCTTGCCGGGCCTGATCGACGACCATGTCCACATCACCCAGAGCTACCACAAGGGCGACCCCATCCACACGGCGATGACCCGCACCTCGTTCGACGACGAGATCGACGCGGTGGTCAACGCGCGCAACACCCTGATGGCCGGGTTCACCGCGGTGCGCGACGTGGGCGGCGACACCCAGGTGGTGGTGGCCCTGAGGAACGCGATCAAGGGCGGGGTGATTCCCGGCCCGCGCATGTGGGTGGCGGGCACGCCGCTCGGGCCCACCGGCGGTCACGGCGACGCGGCCAACGGCCTCGACCCCGAACTCCAGCATCCGCACTGGGCCGACAACCTGGTCGACAGCCCCGAGGCCGCCCGCAAGGCGGTGCGCCGCCTGCGCCGCGAAGGCGTGGACCTGATCAAGATCATGCCGTCCGGAGGGGTGATGTCGATCGGCGACGACCCGGCGCTGCAGCTCATGGCCGACGACGAGATCAAGGCCGTCATCGATACCGCCCACAGCCTGGGCATGAAGGTCGCGGCCCACGCCCACGGCAAAGCCGCCATCGACCACACCATTGCGCTGGGGGTCGATTCCATCGAGCACGGCACCTACGCCGACGCGGAGAGCTACAAGCTCTTCAAGGCGCACGGGACCTACTTCGTCCCGACCATGCTGGTGGGCGCCAAGGTCTACGAACACGCCAAGGCCCACCCGGAGGACCTGAACCCCTCCACCGTGCAGAAGGCGCTGACGGTCGTCCCCTATATGTTGAAGAACATGCACAACGCCCACGAGGCCGGCGTGAAGATCGCCTTCGGCACCGACACCTTCGGCATGTCGGCGCACGGCGAGAACGCCCAGGAGTTCAAGCTGCTGGTCGACGCGGGCATGTCGCCGATGGAGGCCATCCAGGCCGCGACCTGGAACGCCGCGGATCTCATCGGGGACACCAAGGACATCGGCTCGATCCAGCCGGACCGCTACGCCGACATCATCGCGGTCGCCAGCGACCCGCTGAAGGACGTGACGGTGCTGGAGAAAGTGCAGTTCGTGATGAAGGGCGGCGTCGTCTACAAGGCCGGCGGCCAGCCCGCGGCGCACTGAGCCGAGACGCTTGACGGCGGGGCTCGCTCACCGGGAAGTAGCGGCCATGAGCGATCTTGCCTCCTTCATCCGTGGCCTGCCCAAGGCCGAACTGCACCTGCACATCGAAGGCAGCCTAGAGCCCGAGCAGATGTTCGAGTTCGCCCGGCGCAACCGCATCGCCCTGCCCTTCGCCTCGGTGGAGGACGTGCGCGCGGCCTACGCATTCTCGAACCTGCAGGACTTCCTGGACATCTATTACCAGGGTGCGGGCGTTCTGCTGACCGAGCAGGACTTCCACGACCTGGCGCTGGCCTATTTCCGCCGCGCCGTGGCCGATGGGGCGCGGCACGTGGAGCTGTTCTTCGATCCGCAGACCCACACCGACCGGGGCCTGCCCTTCGCGGTCGCCGCCGACGGGCTGTTGTCCGGCATGGCGGAGGCTGAACGCACGCTGGGCCTCACCTCCAAACTGATCCTCTGTTTCCTGCGCCACCTGGACGAGGACTCCGCCTTCGCCACGCTCAGGGCCGCGGAGCCCTGGCTGGACCGAATCGTGGGCGTCGGCCTCGACTCGTCGGAGGTCGGCCATCCGCCCTCGAAGTTCGCGGCGGTCTACAGAGCCGCGGCGGAGCGCGGCCTGAAGCTCGTCGCCCACGCCGGCGAGGAAGGCCCGCCCGCCTACGTCTGGGAAGCTCTCGACATCCTGAAGGTCGACCGGATCGATCACGGCAACCGGGCGCTCGAGGATCCGGCGCTGGTCAGGCGCCTGGCGGCCGGGGGCATGACGCTGACCGTCTGCCCGCTCTCCAACCTGAAGCTCTGCGTGGTCGACGACCTGAGGGCTCACCCGCTGAAGCGGATGCTGGAGCTTGGCCTCCGTGCCACGGTCAACTCCGACGACCCGGCCTATTTCGGCGGCTACCTCGGCGAGAACTGGACGGCGACCGCGGCGGCGCTAAGCCTGACGCAAGATGAGTTGGTCACCCTGGCCCGCAACAGCCTCACCGGCTCGTTCCTGACGCCTGAAGAGGCCGCGCCGCACCTGGCGGCGATCGACGCCTACGCGGTCGCCTAGTCCGCGCCGCCCCAGCGCCGCGGGCCCGAGCCCTTGGCGTGGACGCTCTTCTCGTACATGGCGCGCCACTCGTCGGCGTAGTCGCTGGCTTCATAGCCCGGCAGGTACGGGCCGCCGCGGGTGAAATGGGCGACCTGGGCCCCAGGATTGAAGTCGTACTCGCCCACCAGCCAGTTCCATTGCAGCGGCAAGGCGCCGATCTCGGCCTCGCTCGCCAGCCATTTGAACTGGTGCAACTCGAGGCCCGAGGCCGACTGCACATAGTCCGGCGTCAGCGCCCGGCAACGGGCGTTGTTCAGCAGCATCACGCTCGACCAGTTCTTCTTGGCGTAGCGCGACTGGGCGCGCTCCAGGAACTTGATGTCGTCGCGCGGCGTGTAGTCGTGCTGGCAGACCATGACGGCGTAGCGGTCGTCGGCCAGCGCGAAGAGCTCGGCGATGTCGCCGCGCACCAGCATGTCGCAGTCCATGAACAGCGACCATCCGGCGTAGCCCGAGAGGTAAGGCGTCAGGAACCGCGAGAACGAGAACTCGGTGGACTGTTGAGCGGTCGCATCGCGCTCGAAGATGGCCTTAAGGCTCTTGAGGTTGATCGGCGTGAAACGAACCGGATGGGCGCTGCCCTCCACGATGCTCTGGCAGAGCACGTGGTAGGCCACGACCTCGTCGCGGTCGTAGCCGATGAAGACGTCGAGGACAGGCGGCTGGATCATCGGCCGAGCCGCGCGCTCACGGCGCCGGCGACCTCGGCGATGACCGGCTCCCAGGCCTGCGGCCGCGGCTGGCGGAACAGCCGCACCGAGCCGTACCAGGGCATGGAGGGTCCCGTCGCTCCGTAGCGCCAGATCGGGTTGTAGGGGACCATCACCAGGGCTTCCTTGCCGAGCGCGCCGGTCAGGTGGACGACCGAGGTCTGGACGGACACCACCATATCGAGATTCGAGATCAAGCCGGACAGCTCCTCGAAGTCGTCGATGTCGCCCGCAGGGAAGACGCGGATGGGCCTCGCCAGGCCGGCGTTGACCGCCGCGACTTCGTCGGACGCCTCCCCGTACTGCAGGCTGACCGCCTCGCACCCCGGCAGATCCAGCAGTCGGGCGAAATCCGCCA
>Ga0207690_10000319_pt1 | contig 32319 bp, 18 predicted proteins | sample KBSC23metaG_FD_184315 | JGI IMG/M metagenome (GOLD analysis project Ga0207690, IMG submission 184315) | Corn rhizosphere microbial communities from Kellogg Biological Station, Michigan, USA - KBS C2-3 metaG (SPAdes) (version 2) | ecosystem: Host-associated > Plants > Roots > Rhizosphere > Soil ... | reverse complement strand
ATTCAGAACCAATGCTGATAAGTCGCCGTTACTTGATGGTTATCCGCTAAACACGGCTACAGCAGCTCAATTATTATTGCCGTATCCGGCAACCGAGCTGGTGCTTAACCCGTCGCTGCGCAGTACACCGGTACCTTTTAATTTTTAACAGTTAATGTGGACATACAAATGAAAACAATAAATAAAATAACGCCCGCAACCCGGTTGCTTTTGGGCATAGCCATCATTTTGCTTGCGTTCGCGTCTTGTAAAAAAGAAAATTTGCGCACAGGCGGCGCTAAAAAGGTAGTAGTAGACAGTGTAACCTTGCAAGGTGCAGGTATAACTACACAAAGAATTACCAAAGTAGTTGCCGGTACGCTGGTTAGGCTTAATGGTTCGGGTTTTACATCGGCAACCGCTATTTATGTTAATGGCGTACAGATTTCGGTAAATCCTAACTATGTTACCGAAACCAATATCATGATGAACATTCCGTCAACAATACCTTATGGTTCGGATGTTAAGGATACCACCGTGCGTAATACCATCCGTATAGTTACAATGTATGATGACTATACCTATAAATTCCCTATTCTTGGCCCTGCGCCTGTTGTAAACGATGTATCGCACTCTTTACCTAACGTTGGTGATTCCTTTACCATGTATGGCACCAATTTGCGCGATATTACCAGCATCACTTTTCCGGGTAATGTTACTCTGCTGCCCGGGCAGTTTACGCTGAGCGCCGATTATAAGAGCATAACCTGTACCATGCCGACAGGGGCCACAACAACCTTTGGCGGGATAGATGTTAAGGGGGCTAACGGCGAGGGGATTTCCTATAACTATATGAATCACCGCGATGCCATCGTGATCAACGCTTTCCCTGCCGATGGCAATGGCGTTTATAATTATGGATTCAATATTACAGGCACACAAACAGCTGTGATCCCGACGACAGGAACAGGCACCAAAAGTCCGGCTAATTATCGGATGGTTCCCACAGCGCCGAGCACGGTTCCTTTATCATCCACAGAAGTAGGTGGTTTCCACTTTCACCCTGAAACCGCATTAACGGTAGCGCAGCAAAAAGCGCCTAATTATATAACCGGGACTACACTGTGTAATAACCTGGCATTACAGTTTGACATATACATTCCGGTGCAATGGGCCAGCGGATGGGTGAGAGTTGATCTGGTTAACGGAAACAACACTTACCGTTGCGATTATGCGGGATGGGATGTTAATGGTACAGTTGTGCCGGTAACCATGACCGGGTGGCAAACAGTAACCATGCCTTTGAGTAAGTTTTCGGCAATAAACGGCAAAACGGTAGCCGCGGCGGTTACCCTGCTGAATGGTAAAGACGCGTATTTTTCGTTTATCAACAACGCATACACAGATGCCGGGGGCGCCGCTTTTACAGGAGCCCCTATCACCGGATTCCAGATAGCTTTCGGCAGCTATAGGATAGTTCCTTATGTAAAATCGCTGAATTAATGATCAGGAATAGTAACTAATAAAACTTATACCCAAGCGAGGCTGTATCTAAATTCAGGTGATGCAGCCTCGCTTTTTATATCGTATGATCTCTGCACGAATTATTAAGCTCCTCGGAATAGTCTGCATCGTATTCCTCTCCTATTATCCCGCTAAGGGTACCATAAGATTACCTAAGCTGATAGCTGATGGAATGGTTTTACAACGCGAAAAAAAAATATCAGTTTGGGGATGGGCCTCACCAGGCGAAAAGGTCAGCATCAGCTTTAATGGCAAAAATTACCGTACTTCGACTTTGAGAGATGGCAAATGGCTGGTAGCCTTGCCTGCAATGAAAGCCGGCGGACCTTATACCATGGATATATCGGGTACAAATTCTATCCACCTAAAAGATATTTTGATCGGCGATGTGTGGCTGTGTTCCGGCCAGTCGAACATGCAAACACAAATGGCCGAGATAAAAGAGAACTATGCTGACGAAATAAGTCATGCTGATTATCCGCAGATCAGGCAGTTTTTAGTTCCGAACAAGATCGACTCGCCACAGGTTCATCCTGATGTTACAGGTGGCCAATGGTTGCCTGCTACCCCGGTAAATGTGCTTAACTTTAGCGGGACTGCTTACTTTTTCGCTTTAACGGTTTATAAAAAATATCATATTCCTATCGGCATTATTAACGCGAGTTGGGGAGGTACTCCTATTGAAGCCTGGATAAGCGAAGACGGACTAAAAGATTTTCCCTTAGCACAAAAGAATTATCGCAACCTGCTGGACACCGCGTACATTAATCAAATAAACACAGCGGTTAATAAGGCCAATAGCATTGAAAGGGAAAGAACATCAAAAAAATATGATAAGGGACTTAACGGGCCCAAAACCTGGTTTGATACCACTTATAAAGACAATATATGGCGGCCAATACTTGTACCCGGATACTGGAATGATGAGGGCATCAGGCTTAACGGCGTGGTATGGTACCGCAAAGAAATAGATCTGCCATCATCTGCTATCGGGCAAAGCGCCTTGTTGTATTTAGGGCGCATGATAAGCACGGATGAAGTTTACGTGAATGGAAAGTTTTGCGGGCAAACGTTCAACCCCTACGCCCGCAGAAGATATACCATCCCGCCGAATTTGTTGAAGCCCGGAAAAAACATCATTGTCGTTCGTGTGTCGTGCCCGTCCGGGAAAGGAGGCTTTGTACCCGATAAGCCTTATTATTTAGCCATTGGTGATTACCGTGCTGATCTTACAGGGATGTGGACCTATAAAGTAGGCCAGGCATTTGCCCCGGCTGACCCGGGTGCTGCGAATGTTCAATTCAACCTGGCTAATCAACCGGTACAGTTGTATAATGTGATGATAGCGCCATTATTAAATTATGGCATTAAGGGTGTTTTATGGTACCAGGGTGAGTCGAATACAGGGAAGCCCAAAGAATACGAAAAGCTTTTACCGGTATTGATTGATAACTGGCGGCAAAAATGGGGCGATAAAACCATGCCTTTTCTGTATGTACAGCTACCAAACTTTATGGAAATGCAGTACCTGCCTTCTGAAAGCCAGTGGGCGGAATTACGCGAGGCGCAATTGAAAGCGCTTACTATCCCAAACACGGGAATGGCTGTGACCATAGATATTGGCGAATGGAACGATATTCATCCGCTTAACAAAAAAGATGTAGGTTACCGTTTAGCACTTGCTGCCGAAAAGGTAGCTTATAATGAAACCAACTTGGTTGCTTCCGGGCCGCTTTACCAATCTTCTGAGGTTCAGGGTAACCGCGTAATCATAAGTTTCAGCAGCGTGGGCAGAGGCTTAGTTGCAAAAGGAGGTGGTGAGTTATCGGACTTTGCTGTTGCAGGAGCCGACAAAAAATTTGTATGGGCAAAAGCGGTCATCGATGGAGATAAAGTAGTTGTATCTGCCCCCGGGATAGATCACCCAATGTATGTACGGTATGCCTGGGCAGATAATCCGGACAGCGCAAACCTTTACAACGCCGAAGGCTTACCCGCTTCTCCATTTACAACGGACGGGCAATGATAATAGATTTAATTAAACATTTGTAGTAGTACATTTTAACACAGACCCTGTATATTTGTTATAACCAATTATTGAATTTGAACACCAAAGTGCCGGGTAGTGAATATCCTCCGGCTATGGTTTGTCAATTATTTTACCGGCTATTTGTTAATTGAACAATTTTTAGCGCCTGATTTTTAATTATGTTTAAACGATTTGTGAGTAGCGGTCCTTTATTTTTGCTGATATGGTGGCTGCTTGCTTTTCAATCAGCATTTGGACAAAAGGATCTTAATTTTATAGCGTTAACAACCAAGAACGGTCTTTCATCAAATACCGTGAACGTTATTTTGCAAGATCATAACGGCCTGGTATGGTTTGGCACAACCGATGGCTTAAATAAATTTGACGGCACAAATTTCTCGGTTTATAGTCATGCCGAACGCGATAGTACCAGCCTTCCATCTAACGAAGTTCTTTCTCTTTTAGAAGACAATACCGGGAAGTTATGGATAGGGACATCGGGCAGCGACCTGGTGAATTACGATTCGAGGCATAATTCATTTGTTCGCTACAAGGGAGATGGGTCTTTTGCAAAAGGCAACCTGCAGAATGTGCGTACGCTCTACCAGGATCGTGCAGGCAATATCTGGGCCGGCAGCTATGGCGCCATAAAAATTATTGAACCCGCCACAGGTAAGTTAAAAACTATTGACATTAGCCACCTGCTCAACAGTCCGGTAGGTGTTTTAGTAGTATTGTCGTTTTTTGAGGATAAGCAGCACCGGATGTGGATAGGCACCAACGGCGGCCTGTTGCTGTATAATGAGAAGAGCAAAAAGATCACCAGCTTTGTTCATAAGTATTCCGATCCCGGAAGCATCAGCGGCGATGATATCAGAACCATTATCCAGGATCCGCAGGGGCGTTTGTTTTTCGGAACAAATAATGGTTTAAATATGCTGATGCCAGATGGAAAGAGTTTTTCGGTTTTTCATCACTCCGATAAGCAGCCCGCGTCAATTTCAAGCGATGTGATCTATTCGGCTATACTTGCTCCAGGAGGCAAGTTTTGGTTAGGTACAGAAGACGGGATAAGTATTTTTGACTATAATAATTATACGTCTGAAACCATCCGGCCTGACCGCCGCAAATCGTTCAGCCTGAGCCATAAATCGGTGCGCAGTATTTGTCTTGCTCAAAGAGGCATACTCTGGTTCGGCACTTACCAGGGCGGGGTTAATAAATACGATCCTAATCTGGCCCTGTTCAATATAAAGCGAAGCAATCCCTTCGATCCGAAAGGCTTGTCGTCGCCAGCAGTAACCTCTTTTGCCGAATACACTAATGGCCGCATCTTTATCGGCACCGATGGCGGCGGGCTCCACCTGTTCGACCGTAATACCGGGCTTTTTGATCATTGCAATATCAGGAGTAAAATTAACCATTCCGGTAATGCCCTGCCTGTTCAAACGATAACGCTCGATTCAAAAAACAAGCTATGGATAGGCACCTTTCAAAACGGGCTATTTGTTTACGATCCTGTAACAGCGCAGTATAAGCAATATATAGCCGGGCCAACCAATCATGATCTCAGCCAGAATGATATTTTCTTTGTTCAGGAAGATAGCAGGGGAGCAATGTGGATAGGCACTAATGGCTGTGGTGTCAATGTTTTTGATCCTAAAACCAAAACCTTTTTAAAATATAACAAGAATCAGCAAAGCAAAGGCGATGTGCAATTTCCCTTGAATGGTTTTATGCGGTCAATGGCCGAAGATAAGGCAGGTGATATCTGGCTCGGGTCGGTAGGTACCGGGATTGCGGTGTTCCATCCGGCAACTCAAAAATTTACGCTTTACAATAAATCAAATAGCAACCTTTCTGATGATGCGGTGCTCTGCATTTATCATGATAAATCTGGCAATACCTGGGTGGGTACCAATGGCGGCGGACTAAATATTTTTGACAAAAGAAAAGGCCGGTTTACACGATTAAATGAAACCAATGGTTTACCCAATGGCATTGTTTATAAAATACTGGAAGATAAAGCGGGTTTACTATGGGTAAGCACCGATAAGGGCATCAGCAGTATCGATCCAAAAACTAATAAAATTAAAAACTTCAGCCATCCTAACGGCGTGCAGGATAGTCCCTTTATACTGGGTTCAGGCATGGTAACTTCAGATGGTGAACTTTTTTTTGGGGGCCAGGATGGGTTCAACTATTTCTCGCCGGCCACGCTACCAACAAATAATTTTATGCCCCCTGTTCTGTTAACCGAATTAAAGGTGGCCAATAACACCGTAATACCAGGTGATAACTCACCGATAGACCAGCAGATAAGCTCGGCAAGGGATATCCGTTTGCCTTATGGGCAAAATTTTTCTATCAGTTATGTAGCGTTAACCTATACCGCTCCTCAACAAAATCATTATTCGTATAAATTGGTGGGTTTTGATCACGACTGGAATTATGTAAACAAAGAAAAAACGGCTTATTATACTAATCTTGATCCCGGGAATTATGTTTTCCAGGTTAGAGCAAGCAATAACGAAGGCGTGTGGAATGATAAGATGACCACCATAAACGTACACGTGCTTCCGCCCTTATGGCGTACGGTGTATGCTTACATTTTTTATATCCTTTTGGCAGCCGGTTTATTGTTTTATTTAAGGCATCGGGGCATTCAAAAGATAAAAAACCAATTGGCGCTGCAACAAGAGAAAATAAATGCGCAACAACTGATAGAACAGCAGCGCATAGAGGCCGAACGGATCCATGAACTCGATATGCAAAAGATCAAGTTTTTAACCAATCTTAGCCATGAGTTCAGAACACCTATCTCCTTAATACTGGCTCCGGCCGATAAGCTGCTTTCATTACCTAAAGACGCGGTTATTGCAGGACAGGTTAAAATGATTCGCAGAAACGCGCGCAGGCTGCTCAACCTGGTTAACCAACTGCTCGATTTCAGGAAGATGGAGGAGCAGGAACTAAAGCTTAACCTTTCGCCGGGCGACCTGGTTGTTTTTGTGAGAGAAGCGGCAGAATCGTTCCAGGACTTGTCGGAAAGGAAGAAAATTTCTTTGATCGTTGAAACCAGCCTGCAGCATTTGCCAGCCTCTTTTGATCATGATAAGATAGAACGCATCATTTTTAATTTGCTGTCGAACGCTTTTAAATTTACTGATGTAGGAGGCGAAGTGCGGATGGAGATATCATTTAAAGAAGGGAATGCCCAGCATCCGTTAACCTTTTGCATCGCCATTTCTGATACAGGTATCGGGATCAGTCCTGAACTGCAAAGCCGGATATTCGACCGCTTTTTTATGGAGAACAGAGGTACATCCATATTAAACCAGGGCAGCGGTATCGGGTTGTCAATCGTAAAAGAGTTTATACAGCTTCACGGAGGCGATATTACCGTAGAAAGTCAACCCGGCCACGGTACTACATTTTACTTAACACTGCCGGTTATACAAACGGTTGGCCCTACATTAAACGAAGTTGTTGAAATGGAATGGCCCGAAGATATAACAACAGCCGCTAATAACGTGGAGGAGCCACTGCCGCAAGCGGATGCTAAAATGCCTACTATACTGTTGGTTGAGGATAATGAAGAGTTCCGTTTTTATTTAAAAGATAGTTTACAATCGTACTATCACATTATTGAGGCTGCCAATGGTAAAGAAGGCTGGCAAAAGGCCCTGGCTTGCCACCCGCAACTGGTTGTAAGCGATATCAGCATGCCTTATATGAACGGGATTGAGCTGAGCCAAAAAATCAAGGCCGACAAAAGAACAAACCATATTCCCGTAATTTTGCTCACTGCCATTAGCGGCGAAGAGAGCCAGATAAAAGGCTTGGAATCGGGCGCGAATGATTATGTGACAAAGCCGGTTAATTTTGAGATATTGAACACTAAGATCAGAAACCTGTTATTGTACAACCGTTCGCTTAAGGATGCTTATTCCAAACAAATTAAGGTAATTGGGAAGGAGATTGAAATAGAATCGAACGACGCTAAGTTGTTGAATACCGTTGTTAAATACATTGACGAAAAGCTGAATGATCCCGAATTGTCTGTAGAAGACCTGAGCAAGTATGTAGGTATGAGCCGTGGGTCGCTTTATCATAAATTGCTGGAATTAACCGGGCTTACACCAATTGAATATATACGTTCGATAAAGCTTGACCGGGCCGCTACTTTTCTCGAAAAGAGTGATTATAATGTGGCGCAGATAGCTTATATGACCGGCTTTGGAACGCCCAGCTATTTCTCGCGGCTATTTAAAGCGAAATACGACGTTTTGCCTTCCGAGTACATCAGCTCGAAACGTAAAGATAGCCGGTCGCGATTGGATGATGCTTCAGCGGAAGTTATTTAATTCTGGATAATGATTTTTTGAACATTGTTCATATCAAAAGCTTAAAACGTGGTATCCTAAGCAGTAAGTTTTTATGAATCTTGTTGCTATAATTTAAGCCATGCGGCCAATATTGACAACAGACATGAAGCATCCCTATTTTTTAAGGCTAACTACTTTCTTTTCTCCTGACTACCGGATTCAAAAAATTATTTTGCTGATATTATTGCTGAATGTGTTTAATCCTTGCCGGATATGTGCGCAATCGGCAAAGTCGGTTGTGGATAATACGCAGCGACAGCGGATATTGATAAACGATGGCTGGAAGTTTTACAGGTATGATACCGACAAGGAAGCGGATAATTTGATATATGATGTTCGCCCGGATGCAAAAGGAGAAGTTGACGGCAAACCGGCAGATGCCCGGCCCACAGAGGCGGTTAAGGTAACGGCAGTTCAGCCTGTGCTTAAACCATACATCCTGCCAACAGGTAATGCCTTTATTAAAGACCCCGGTAAAAGATATGTTCGCCCTGAAGGAAATCCAAGTGGCGATTTTCCTTTTGTGCAATCGAACTTTGACGATAAAGCCTGGGAGAATGTAGACCTGCCGCATGATTGGGCTATTAAGGGCCCGTTTTATAAAGGATGGGATGCTATTATAGGCGGCGGAATGGGCCGTTTGCCGGTGCAGGGCGTGGCCTGGTACCGCAAGAAAATCGACATACCGGCATCCGCCGCCGGGAAAGCTATTTTTTTAGATGTGGATGGTGCCATGTCATACGCGTCGGTTTGGTTGAACGGCAAATTGGTAGGCGGCTGGCCCTATGGTTATAATTCGTGGCGGGTTAACCTTAGCCCATATATTATTCCCGGTCAAAAAAACCAGTTGGCCATACGTTTGGATAACCCGGCCAATTCATCTCGCTGGTATCCCGGAGGCGGAATTTACCGCAATGTATGGTTAACTATCGTTAACCCGGTGCATGTTGCTCAATGGGGTACTTTTATCAAAACCACCAACGTTTCCAAAGCGTCGGCCAGGGTCCATTTAAATGTTACGCTCGATAACGAGAGCAAAACAAGCAGGTATTACAGCGTAGCGACGCAAATTTATCGCATGGATACTACCGGGCGCAGTACCGGGCAGGCGGTTGCAAATATAGGCCCGGCCAAAATTTTCATGAAGGGTCAGTCGAGCGATACCGTTTCAGGTGCTGTAACTATAATGCATCCGCAGCTCTGGCAACCGCTTCCCGAACAACACCCAAGCCGTTACATCGCCATTACCAATGTATTGTTGGATGGCAAAGTAGTTGATACCTATGAAACTCCTTTTGGCATCCGCGATGTACGCTTTGACCCGACTAAAGGCGTGTTGATCAACGGCGAAAGGGTATTTTTAAAAGGTGTTAACCAGCACTCCGATCTTGGCGCGCTCGGAATGGCCTTTAATGAACGTGCCGTCAGTCGCCAGTTGGAAATGCTTAAAGAAATGGGTTGCAACGCCATACGTTTATCGCACAATCCACCGGCACCCGAACTATTGGACCTGACCGATAAAATGGGTTTCATCGTAATGGATGAGCTGTTTGACAGCTGGGAATCAAAAAAAACAGCGCTCGATTTTCACCTGATCTTCCCCGAATGGCATGAGCAGGATATCCGTGCTTTAGTACGCCGCGATAAGAACCATCCATCGGTGATGCTGTGGAGCTTTGGCAACGAAGTTGGCGAACAATACTCCGGCGAGAATGGCGCGAAAGTAGCCAAACGCCTGCACGATATTGTTAAGGACGAAGATCCCACCAGGCCGGCCACCGTTTCAATGAATTATGCAAAACCCAATATGCCCTTACCCGCGGTGGCAGATGTGATCAGCCTGAATTACCAGGGAGAAGGGATTCGTAACGGCCCCGCATACGCGGGATTAAAAGGAATTAATACCCCGCCGTTGTTTACCGCCTTCCATGACAAGTTTCCCGACAAGGTGATCATCAGCACGGAGAACGCAGCGGCTTTGAGCAGTCGTGGTGAATACCTTTTCCCTGTTTATGAGGGCAACAGCTCGCCGGTAACAGATAAAACAGGCGGCGACGCAAAACAGCAGCAGGTTAGCGCTTATGAGCTTTATTCGGTAGACTTTGGCTCTTCGGCCGATAAGGTGTTCGCCTCGATGGCAAAACATCCTTTTGTAGCCGGTGGCTTTGTTTGGAGCGGCTGGGATTACCTGGGCGAACCCACGCCATATTACCTGTCGCGCAGTTCGTACTTCGGCATCATTGACCTGGCCGGGTTTAAAAAAGACCGCTATTACCTGTACCAGTCGCAATGGCGGCCCGAACTGCCTATGGTACACATTTTACCGCACTGGAACTGGCCGGAGCGTGCAGGGTTAATTACCCCTGTGCATCTATTTACCTCGGGAGATGAGGCTGAACTTTTCCTGAACGGAAAATCTTTGGGCCGGAAAAAAATGCAGCCTTACGAGTACCGCCTGCGTTGGGACAGCGTGAAATACGAACCAGGCGAGTTGAAAGCCGTAGCTTACAAAAACGGGAAAAAATGGGCCGAAACATCGGTTAAAACCACAGGAGAAGCGAATAAACTACTATTATCAGCAGACCGATCAGTTATAAAAGCGGATGGGAAAGATCTTTCGTTTATAACCGTAAGGGTGAGCGATAAGGATGGCCAAACTATCCCACGAGCTAAAAACGCGCTCAGTTTTTCAATTGAGGGTCCCGGCGAAATTGTTGCTACCGACAATGGCGATGCGGCCAACCTGGTTTCTTTCGCGTCGCATCAGCGGGAGGTTTTTAATGGTCTTTGCCTGATTATCGTTCGTGCGAAAGCAGGGCAAAGCGGAGCCATTAAAGTAAAAGCAAGCGCCGATGGTTTGGAAAGTCAAACCATTTCAATAACCTGTTCCCGCTGATTATTTTAATGCTATGCCAGGCGCTTTTTAATTTTATAACCGCTTAATCCAAAATATAAGATCACGATAAAACAGATCAGCGGAACAATATAACCGGCCTGTATGTTATCGTGGTTCTTGTCAATAACCGTACCCATAATGTAAGGCAAAATAGCCCCGCCAACTATCGACATGATCAACCACGACGAGCCGGGCTTGGTATCATCGCCAATACCATCAATCCCCAAAGCAAAAATAGTAGGGAACATGATGGACATGAAGAAACCTATCGCGCCAAGGCAATACACCACATAAGCGCCCTTGCCTAAAATGGCTATCGCGCAAAGCAAAACCGAGATCACCGCATAGATAGAAAGTAATTTATGCGATTTGATGAATTGTAGGAAGAACGTCCCGATAAATCGACCACCCATAAAAAGTGCGCCATAAATAGCCAGGTAATATCCCGCGGTTTTTTTGTCAAAACCGGCACCCTGTTGACACATACGGATAAAAAAGCTGGTCACACAAACCTGGGCGCCTACATAAAAAAATTGTGCTGCTACTGCCCACGACAAGTGTTTGTGTTTTAATGCGCCAAAAAAGCTGCCGCCACTGGTTTCTTCTTTCGCTATATTTTTAATTTCGGGTAATTTGGCAATAAAAAACAACAGGGCAACTAACGCAAGTGTAGCGGCAAGTACACCATAAGGTAGCTTTACCGATGAGGCTTCATGGAGCAAATATGCCGAGCGTGTAGCACTCGGCATGGCCTTTAACTGGTCGACAGTATATTCATTGTTAGATAGTATAAAAATGGTTCCAACCAGCGGGCCAACAAATGCCGCCAATCCATTAAATGCCGCTGCCAGGTTCAGTCGTGTAGTTGCCCCCGCCGGATCACCAAGTACTGCCGAATAAGGATTAGCGGCTGTTTCCAATATCGCGATACCGCAACCAATAATAAACAATGCTCCTAAAAAGCCACCGTAGGCTAACGCGTTTGCTGCCGGGATAAATAATGCTGCGCCAACCGTGGCGAGCAATAGACCAATAATAATGCTCTTTTTATAGCCAAATCGTTTTAATAACATTCCCGCAGGAATAGCCATCAAAAAATATGCTAAAAAGATCGCGGTATCCACCAGCGTTGATTGCCGATTGTTTAATTGACAAGCGATTTTAAGGTGTGGTATCAGTATGCCATCCAGATTATGTACCATGCCCCAAAGGAAGAACAGGATACATATCAGTATAAAAGGCAGCAACAGCGTTTTACCTTTTAACGAGCTTTCGGATATTACTTCCGTGGGTTGAGTGGTTTGCATAGGGTTGGGTTTAATCAATGGTTTGTTTTTTAACGAGCAAAAGGTGATCGCATACCTGCACCACTTCGCCGTGCTGGTTAATGATTTCAACATGCTCGGTTACGTTACCGTATTCGGGTTTTTTATGATCTTCCTTTACGGTAATGGTAATTTCGGAGTGTATGGTATCTCCTATAAACACAGGCTTTAAAAAGCGAAGCCTATCATAGCCTTTCGACATCGCCTCGGGGTTGATCTCCGAAGCGGTCAGTCCTATACCAATGCTGAACACCATCGTGCCATGGGCTATGCGTTGTTTAAATGGTTGCGTTTTGCACCATTCGGCATCCATGTGGTGCGGGAAGAAATCGCCGGTATGGCCCGCATGAACCACAAAATCCGTCTCGGTAATGGTGCGGCCCAGGGTTATACGCTTTTCGCCGATGGTATACCCTTCAAAAAATGTCGATTTAAAATACATGGGGATATATTTTTAAGTTTATGATTGTTTAATGATGTATGAGTTGTATAATTACTTGTGTGTGATTTTAATTTCCTTGTTTAAAATGCATCAGTTGAGTTATTTGTTATGATGTAATTTCTATTTTTTGGGCGTTGCCTGCGGCCCGGGCTATCAGCTGCAAGTCCTCATCCCGATGAAGGATCGGGACTCCGGGCTTTACGCTACTATCCCTAACGCGGGCTTCATTCTCTACATATGCATTCACTATCACTTTCTATAAATCCGAAATCGAAAATCCGACATCCGAAATCAAACAAATCTCTCTGCCACAACCACTCCTCCGTTATCGCTCGATATATAGGCGCTTTCTACTGCTGCCATCGTTTTAATCACATCCTCTACGCTGGTTGGCAATATGTCTGTTTCGCCATTCTTGTAACGCATTACGCTGGCCATGGTACCCACAAACGCATCGGGGAACCAGGAGCCTTCCAGTTTTACTTCGGTCCATTCGGGCGCTTTGCCTTCTTCTACAATACAGTATTCAAACTTATCGGGTATGCCGTGCGGGTAATCCATCAACAAGCCCATCCGGGCTTTTATCGCGCCTTTGGTGCCTTCCCATTTAATAAAACTCTCCTGGTTATGCGGGCCAAACGAGTGGTCGTGGTTGGTGTTGATCACCGCGTGCATGGTATCGCCATAGTCGAATAATATCGTCGACCGCGATGAGGACAATGTTTTGGCCGGGTGTTTCAATGTCTTAGCCATCACCGTTCTCGGGTCGCCCAAAAAGGAGCGCATCAGGTCAATATAATGGATACTATGGTATTGTATCTCTAACCTCGGGTGGATAATTACATGCGGGAACAGTTCCCACGGCGTCTGCAAGGTTACCCGGACTTCCATATCATATAACTCACCAATAAGGCCCTGCTCAATTAAATACCGGGCAGCACTTACAAATGGCGCGAAACGCAGCTGGCAATTTATGGCAGCAGCCAGGTTTTTGCGGCGACAAACTTCCAGTATCTCTTTGCTTTGCCAAAAATAATCGCCCATGGGTTTTTGGATGAGTACGCCTGCGCCATCAGGTAGTTTGTCCAGGGTCTCAACAAATTGCTCGGGCATAATGGTAATATCATAAACCGCGTTTGGTGCAGAGTTGGCTACAGCTTCCTCCACCGTATCATAAACGTTGGGTATCCCCCATTCGGCAGCCAGCTTTTCTGCGCGGGCCCGTGTCCGGTTGGTGATGCCGCTCACTTCGAATCCTGCCTTCCGGTAGGCAGGCAAATGCGCATCGCCAACAATGCCGCCCGCGCCAATAATAATAATAGGGACAGGCTTTTGAGGCAATATGGGTTTATAAGGTATTTGCATAATTCAGTGTGAGTTTATCTATCGCGGTTATTTTTTGCTGGCCTGCTTTCAATAGCTGTTCAACGGGGGTATCGGTATTAATGGCTTGTAAAACCACCCCGTCAATTATTTTAGCTATTTGTGCCCAGTTTGCCTTTTGGGGCAACGAGCGTGCATTTTGATGCAATTGTTCCAGTTTATGATAGTAGGGGATAATGGCATTTATACCGCCATCTTTCCAGGTTGATATACGGCAGCCAATACCACCTTCCAACGTTAACAGCTTGTCGTTACGTTTATTGATGGCAAAACGCAAAAAGTCGTAAGCCACTTTTTTGTGTTTACTGCCCGAACCTATGGTATATAACCAATACACGTTTAATGATGCTGATTGATTGCCCCCGGTGCAGGGGATGGGCGCGATATCAACCTTGCCTTTAACGCAAGATTCATCTATCACCTCGCACATAGATGCAAACCCAAACCAGTTCACCATCATGGCTGCTTCGCCACGGGCAAAGGCCATCCCGGTTTGCACCGATTCGTACTGCATGGTGTTCGGGTGAACCATGGTTTTATCACGCAAAGTATCGCGGTAAAAGGTTAAGCCCTCAGCGGCGGCTTTGGTATCGATACTTACTTGTCCGTTTTTGTCGGTCAGCTCCCCGCCACGGGTCCATAATTGCAGGCAAAAATCGAATACGGTATTATGCCCGTCGGGCAGGCCTGCGAACACCGTCCCGTAGAGGTTATCTTCGGGGCGGTAAAAGAATCGGGCTATATTTTTAAAGTCGTCCCAGGTTTGGGGTACGGTTAATGGTTTGCCAAATTGCTCAAGGTATTTTCGCTGCTCTTTGGTATCGGTAAACAGATCTTTACGATAAATAAGACATTCCGGCCCATCGTGAAAAGGCAGCCCGGCGGTAACATCTCCAAATTGCTGCATATCGAGCAATGAGTTGCTCCATCCATTAGGGAAGCCATCGGGCGGGTTATGGTTGATGTAGGGTTGCAGATCCTCCAATGCCTCATCTGTAACAGCCTCGAAAAGCCAGTCGGTAACTACATGGGCTATATCCCAATTGCCGTTTTTTAAACCTTGTTTGCCGAGGATGGCCTCGTGCAGGTCGTCCAGGTCCATAGGCACCATATCTGCCTTTAGCGTACAACCTGTTTCTGCACAATAAGCATCCCACAGCTTTTGCAAAGCTGTTTCAAACGGACCGAACTTGCGCACGGCTATCCTGATGGTATTATTTGCCATGTTCTGTACCAATTAATTGTTCTGTTATCGTATCGTTATCCTCACCCAGTTTTGGTGAGCCTTTCGGCGAGGTAAACCGCTCTCCATCAATGGTGATTGGGCTGCGGGTAGTGCGGTAGGTATAACCATCGCTCATTTCAACCCGCTGTATCATGTTGAGTACCTTAAAGCCCTCTTCCTGCATCAGCTTATCCCAGCTTAAAACTTCGGCACACCAGATGTCGGCTTTGAGCAGTATGCCCAGCCAATGCTCGTTGGTATTGGTCAGCAAGTGTGCCGCCAGTATGGCCTTGATCTCATCACGCTTGTGGAAAGCTTCGGCCACATCGGTATATGTTAACAATGCATCGCAGCCTAATAACGTGCCCAGTTGCGGTATCGAACCCATTGCCAAAGCCATATAGCTATCGGCGGTTTGGTATATCCCGTAAGGCGCGCCCAAATAAGCATGCGCGTTATTGCGCTCAGAGCGTTCGGGCAGCTTGCCATCATAAAAATAGGTGGTGATAGCTTCAAATTGAAAATCCATACCCGATTCCAGCATGCTTACCTGCACCAAAGCGCCTTCGCCGCTGATGGTTTTACGCACCAGGCAAGCCAAAATTCCCTGCGCCAAATGGTTGCCCGCCAGCATATCAATAATGGAGAGGCCCATAGGCACCGGTCCGCCCGCGTTGCCGCTCAGCCAGGTTAAACCTGTTAATGATTGCAACAGCAGATCCTGACCGGGTTTATCTTTCCATGGCCCGGTTTCGCCGTAACCCGATATTTCGCCATACACCACCGATGGGTTTACCGCTTTTACGCTGGCATAATCAAAACCCAAACGCTCCATCACACCGGGGCGAAAGTTATGCATTACCACATCGGCCTGTTTTACCAGCTCCCATATTTGGGCTTTGTCGGCATCGTCTTTCATGTCAGCGGCAAAGCTTTCCTTATTGCGGTTAATGGCATGGAAAACCGACGATTCGCCGTTCATGATGACATTGGAGGTGTACAGGTGGCGGCAAATATCGCCGGTGCCGGGTTTCTCAATTTTGATCACACGTGCGCCCATATCGGCCAGTTTTAAGCTGGCTGATGGTCCTGAGAGGAACTGACTAAAGTCGATAACGAGGTAATCTTCTAAAGGCTTCATATCAGCTCGTATTGTTGGTTAATAGCTTCTGTTTGCGCACCCGGCCTTGGCGCCGCGATGTTGGAATACAACCTTTCGCCGTTAATACGGATGGGGCAGCGGGTAGTGCTTAAGCGACCGCCATCGGGTAAAGTCAGTTCCTGCTTTATGCCCTGCGCTAAATAGCCTTCGTGCTGTAAAGCTTCGGCATAGGTTAACACTTCCGAGCACCATATCCCTTCGGCTTCGAGTTTTTCGAGCCATTCGGCCGTAGTTTTGTTTTTGATCTGATCGCCCAGCAAAAGCATGATCTCGTCCCGGTTATCAAACCATGATGCTTTGTGGCGATAGGCTGACAGGTCGCAACCTACGGCTTCGCCTATTTTTTGCAGGTCACCCATGGCTAAAGCCAGGTAAGCGTCCTGGGTTTGATATATGCCGTATGGCGCGCTCAAATAGGCATGTCCATTGCCTTGTACACTGCTTCGCTGCGGCAGCTTGCCGCCATCGTTCAGGTAGGTGGTGATGAACTCAAATTGCAGGTCGAGCACCGATTCTAATAAGCTCACTTCAACCAATACGCTGCTGTTGGTTTTGGCACGTTTGATCAATGCCGCTAAAATGCCCTGCACAAAATGTGCCCCGCATATCATATCGGCCGTAGCCAAACCAAAAGGAGTAGGGCCATCATTGCTTGTACCGGACAGGTAAGTTAGTCCCGACAAGGATTGTATCAGCAGATCTTGCCCGGGCCTTAAGGCCCAGGGGCCTTTGGTGCCATAGCCGGTAACCACGCCATATATAACCCGTGGATTGATGGTTTTAACCGACTCATAATCCAAACCTATCTTCTCCATCACACCCGGACGGAAGTTGTGGGTGATGACATCCGCTTTCGCGATGAGTTTTTTCACCCGTTCCAGGTCGGCGGGGTCTTTCAGGTCGGCAGCATACGATTCTTTGTTGCGGTTAATGGTATGGAACACCAAACTACTGCCATCAACAAATAAATTGCGGATGGCTATTTGCCTGCCCACCTCGCCTTTAACCGGGCGCTCAATTTTTATAACGCGCGCACCCAGATCGGCAAGCCTTAAGCCTGCCGTTGGCGCCGCCATAAACTGCGCGAACTCGAGTACCAATAAACCTTCTAATGGTTTCATAGGCTCTGTACCTTTTGTTTTGATTCGATGTATAGTTCGTTCAATTTAGTTAACACCTGCAACTCGTTGGTGCCATACATCAGGTAGTCGCGCACCACATCGCCGGCATGATCCTGGAAGAACATGTGGCCAAAGTAGCGCGGTCGCAAATATGCCCGTTGCAAAGCCGGTAAAGTATTGCTGAAATAGTTATGCGTTTTGGCATTGTTTTCGGCATTCGTCCAGGCAGTTAAATGCCCGGGCTGGCCGCCGTTATCGGTGTATAAACCTCGCTGACATTCCGGCGAGGCTACATATTCGGCATAATCCATAGCTACATCCACATGTTTGCAGTTGGCCGATACAGCCAAGCCTGTGCCACCCAGCGAGCTGCGCAGGTTCATCGTTCCGTTAAGGGTGATCATATCATGAAAATGCAGCAGTTTGCGTGCGTAACTATTACGCGAGTAATTAGAGTAGCCATAAGCGAACGGGCAATAAGCGATATCATCGCCCAATGTCATGGCTTCATAAGTTTGTATGGGGTTACGGTTAAAGCAGGCCTCATCAATATGCATGGCCAGTTGGCGGTAAAGCTGTAATGCCTTTACGCCGGTTTCTTCGCTGATCACTTTATCTTCCTGCTGGCAAGGGTCTTCGCCCAGCGAGCAGCAAAAAGTATAAAAGGTCATTAACGAGTCTATCGGGATGGCAGGGAAAGCCACCAAGCCTTTCTTGGCCAAAGCCAACAGGGCGTCGTAAGTTTTTGGTAAGGATACGCCATGCTTTTCCAGCAGGTCGGGCCGGCTGGCGGCAACAGGTGTGGCGGCATCAATAGGCAATGCCCATTGGTGACCATCGTAAGCATAACTTTCGTAGGAGTGACCTACGGTATTGGCTTCCTGGTCATCCAAAAAAGCTTTCAAAAGGTATTTGTCAAATGGTAATATCGAATTGGTTTTAGCCGCGAAACCTGCCCAGGGATGGTCTATCACCAACAGGTCATAACGCTCGGCCAGCTGTTGAATAGACAGGTCGGCAAATTGTTGCAGCGAGCGTTTCTCCCAGGTAATGGTTACCGATGGGTTCAGTTCAGAAAATCGTTGCGCGGTGGCTGCCATTGGCACAAAGCCGCGGCTATGGTTCCAGGTAATTCCCTTTAAAAATATGTTCTCGGCCATAGGTCATTATTATTCATCCCGTTTAAACAGTATGTACAATTGATAGGGATGTTATTTTGTTACAACCTGTGCGGGCACAGGTATAATTGGTTAGCAATAGAAAACAAATTTATTCGGAAAGCGGGTAAATATGCTGTATAATTTATGCAAGCCATTGTACGATGTTATCATGCATTGGGCCGATTAATGATGATGAGCACAGAAGGATAGGCATATGGGTAATAATGAAATTATATTGACCGGCGCAGAGAGAAGCAATTCGAAATTTATAGGTTTCATAAATAATATTATCCGTAGGGTGATTGCTCTCAATTCCAAATAATATAACAGGTGTTTTTTTGATATTTAATATCGTGAGCGCTTGTTTAGGCATTTTTAGTATTCAGCCACCCCCTTGTTTGACCGTTTAGCCCCCCTTTGTTTTTTATTATAAGCTCTATTTTCGAAGTCAAGTATATACCATTTCGAAACCGTCGATTCATTTTCTTGTCCATATAACAATGGAACTTCACTATGAGCTGTGGTAACGGATGAGAACCGATTGGAATTAAGAATAAATACAGAATACATTATGCAATATTTAAAAGGCAAGTTGTTTTTAATTACTATAGTATTATGCAATATTATAAAACCGGTATCTGCACAGGATAGTAAAATTATTAAGCCTACTGACGTTTGGCCGGATAATAATGGTAACCATGTACAGGCGCACGGCGGTGGAATTATCAAAGTAAAAAACACGTACTACTGGTATGGCGAAGAACGCGCCAAGGACCTGGATACTAACAAGCGATATGTAAGCTGCTACTCATCTAAAGATTTAGTTAGCTGGACATTTAAGGGCGATGTGGTGAAAATGACCGATCCGGACAACCTGGGGCCGAAATGGATATTGGAGCGGCCAAAGGTTTATTACAATGAGAAATCGGAGAAGTACGTAATGTATTTTCATTTGGATAATAAAACGTATAAAGCGGCTAAAGTTGGCATAGCTATAAGCGATACGCCGGACGGCGACTTTAAATATTTAAAAAGTTTCAGGCCCTTAAACCATGAGAGCCGCGATATTGGCCAGTTTATTGATGACGACGGCAGTGCTTACCTCATATTTGAAGACCGCCCCAACGGGTTTCATATTGCAAAGCTATCCGACGATTATTTATCGGTAGAAAAGGAAATATGTTTGATTCCGGCTCATATGGAAGGCGGAGCCGTGGTACATTATAATGGGCTATATTACGCCATTGGCTCAGCCTTAACGGGATGGAACGCTAATCCCAATAAATACGCCACCTCGGTTTCGCTGGCCGGGCCATGGTCTGAATTTAAAGATATCGCACCTCCCGAAACTAAAACCTATGGCTCACAGTCGACAATGATATTGAAAGTGGTGGGCAGTAAAAAAACAACTGTAATTTTTATGGCCGATATATGGAAGCCAAAAACACAGTGGGACTCACGGTATCTTTGGATGCCGCTTGAACTTGGCGATGGTAAATTATGGTTACCAAAGCCACAGCCCTGGGAGCTGAACATCAAAACGGGTGAATGGAAGTACCTGGCAGATTAATTACTGTCGGGATAAAAATTTACTTGGCGGTTGAAGTTTTTCATTTTTATTAATAAATAAACAAATCGATTTTGTTTAAAATAAGTAAATTTGAATAACCATTATAAAGTGAAGCCTAAAAAGCCGAATAAACCGCATACCTGATTGATCTATCCTGATTTTAAACAAGGCCAACATCAAATTGAATGCGGATTAGCCCTATTTTAAACTTTGGTTAAAATGCAGTTCAGACTTTGTTTTATTCTTTTTTGCTCCCTTTTTTTGATCGGCGAAAGCGCGGAAAGTCAGAACCTGTTTTATATCGGTATTGAGCAGGGTTTATCTAATAATACGGTTACCACTATTCACAAAGACAAATTCGGATTAATGTGGTTCGGTACACTGGATGGCCTGTGCCGTTATGATGGGTATACCTTCAAAACATTTCGCAATAATTATGGGGATTCCACTTCTTTACCAAACGATATTATTACCGCGATAGAATCTGACGAGGACGGCAATATTTGGGTTGGAACACAAAAGGGCCTTGCCGTATTTGACAGTAAAACCCTGCAGTTTTCGAATATTTACTATACCAACGGCAATAAAAAAAGTGTTTTTGATAAGTGGGTTAACGATATAAAAAAAGACGCTGCAGGGAATATTTATATCGGTTCGGCAAACGGCGGCTTGTTTATTTGTAATAAAGGGAGTAGGAACGCGACGGCATTCCCGTTTATCAACCATCGTAAAACAATACATCAGTATACGGTAACCGCAATAAACGTTGATGGAAAAAACGTTTGGGCCGCGATAGAAAATGTTGGTTTGTGTTACTATAACTCAAAGGCGCTTATTGATGTATCGGGCTATCTGCCTTATGTAACCAGTATCAGGTCTGGTCACGACGGTAATTTGTGGATAGGTACCAGGATAGGGCTGTACACCTACCAGCGCAGCACAAATAAGATTGAGAAATTTGATTTTAAAGATAAGGTATTAAATAACTGTAAAATAACCGACTTGTTATTTGATAAGAAAAAATGCCTGTGGGTTGCTTCGGACGGGGAAGGGGTTATCGAAATAAATGCTCCGTATAATGCGGTTAGCAAACATTTTAGACAGGGTGCGTTGGGAGGCTTATCAAGCGATGCGATCTATACCATTTATGAAGATGAACTATCCAGAAAATGGATAGGAACCTTAAGGGGAGGAATAGACGTAATAGATAACAAGAAAAATCAGTTTGTTACTTACCGGCAGGTGCCTGGTAATAGCAACAGCCTGGTTAACAATTTTACGTTTTCATTTTGCGAAGATGATAGCAAGAATATTTGGATAGGGACGGATGGCGGAGGGTTAAGTATCTGGAACCGGAAAAACAATACCTTTCAAAACTATGTATATAAGCCCGATCAGAAAAACGGTATAACTAATAACTATATCACCAGTATTGTTAAGGATGATACTAACAATATGTGGCTATCCACTTATGGGCAAGGTGTTTTGAGGTATAATAAAAGTAACAGCAGTTTTGAGAATATCCCTTTTAGAAGCAATACTGCCCGTAATGGTGTCTGGAAAATATACAAAGATCAGAAAAACGATATCTGGGCCACCTGTTTAAGGGGCATGTCTGCAAGCTACAATAACAACAGGTTGTTTAAGTTTAATGCAGCCGATAAAGCTTTTTTACCGGTTCCCTTTAGTGTTAATGCGGAAATCATTTCGTTAATTGATGATGGCCCTGAAAATTTTTGGCTGGGTAGTTTTACCGGGCTTTTACATGCCAATAAACAAACGGGTATCAATAAAAGCATCGACTTTAACTCGGCGGTCAGATCTCTTTATAAAAGCAGATCGGGGATACTTTGGATAGGGACGTATGGCCGTGGATTATTCAGCTTAAACGAAAAGAGCGGTGCATTAAAAAATTATACCGAAAAAGATGGCTTGTGCGATAATAAGATATTGAATATTGAAGAAGATGCACATGGCAATATCTGGCTGAGTACATATAATGGTATATCAAAATTTAACCCCAATACGGTTAAGTTTGAGAACTTTTATGCTGCCGACGGACTGCAATCTAACCAGTTTTATTACAATGCATCGGCCCACCTGAGTACGGGCGAACTTATTTTTGGCGGCATTAAGGGTTTTAACATATTTTATCCGGATAGCATCCGCCAGTATCATGATTTCCCTAAACTGATAGTTGCCGGTTTAAGAATAGCGAATACCCCTGTAAATGCCGATAACGACTTTTTTCCGGGCGCGGGCAGTTTTTACAATATCGATCATATCAGGGTGCCATATAACAAAGCCATTATTTCGTTGGATTATGTAGCGCTGGAATACTCGCTGCCAGGGAAAATACAATACGCTTATTTTCTTAAAGGAGCAGACAAAGCCTGGAACTATGTAGACAAGCAACGCAGTATCAATTATTCCCAGTTAAACGAAGGGCATTATACCCTGAAGATTAAATCGACAAATGCTTCCGGTATCTGGAACACCAAAGAAATGTTGATCGATATTGTTGTATTACCGCCATGGTATCGAACCTGGTGGGCGTACTTACTATACTTTACAGCGTTTTCGGGGGCTATATACACCTACTTATATTACCATAAAAAACAAACCCAGCTACAATACGAGGTTAAGTTTGTAAACGAATTGAATGAAAAGAAAATAGCCTTTTTCACCAATATATCGCATGAGCTAAGAACGCCGCTTACGTTAATTGTGAACCCTATTAAAGATCTGCTGCAAAGTAATGGCGCTAATCTCGACCTGGTAGATATCAGCGCTGTATATCGAAACTCGAGGCGTTTATTAAGTTTGGTAGATCAGCTTTTGTTATTCAGGAGTTCGGAGAATGAAATATCCGACTTAAAACCTTCTTTATTGAACCTGAAAGATGTTTGTTACGAAGTGTTTTTATGTTTTAATAACCAGGTAAAGGCAAAAAAACTCAGCTACAGGTTTAAATGCGAAAGCGATGATATCTATGTAAATGCCGACAGGGAAAAGCTGGAGATCATCCTGTTCAATTTATTATCCAACGCTATTAAATATACGCCCGAAAACGGGGAGATCGATCTTGAAATTGATGGGTCGGGACAATCTGCCGAGATATTGGTGAAAGATACGGGCCGGGGTATACCGCCTGAAATTGGCGAAAAACTCTTTGAAAAACTCTATCGCCTGCCGCAGGATAATGATACTAATTATGAAAGCGGGTTTGGAATAGGTTTATTTTTAGCAAAGAAATATACCGAGATACATAAAGGCAATTTAACCTATAAAAGCAGTATCGGCGAAGGCACTACATTTAAAGTGCGCCTGCCTAAAACCAACGAAAGGCCGCTTTTACCAACCGTTGAATTGCACGATAATATTGGAGGCACTTTTCCGCTACTGCACGAACTTATTGAAGAGACCGCGGAGAATGATGTTGTTGATAAGAATGCGAATGGAGTACGGGTTAACGAGATTATGGATGGCGTGGTTAACGAAAAGCCTGTTATACTTTTAATTGATGACGACGCGGGGGTAAGAAGCTATGTGAAGCACTTATTATTGAATGATTACATAGTGTATGAAGCATCGAACGCGGAAGCCGGTTTTGATACCGTACTTGAACATGAGCCTGATATTATTGTTTGTGATGTTGTAATGCAAGGCATGAGTGGCGTTGAGTTTTGTTCTAAAATTAAAGATTCTTCCTCATTCAGCCATATCCCGGTTATCCTGTTAACAGGCAGCTCATCGCCCGAAATTAAGCTTAAAGGGATAGAGTGCGGAGCTGACGACTATATAACAAAGCCATTTGAAAATGAGTTATTGGTTGCCCGGATAAAAAGCTTATTAAAAGGCAGGGATACGTTAAAGAATTACTTTTTTAACGAGATAACCTTAAAAAACAACAGCTTAAAGATTCCTGCTGAATACAGCGAATTTTTGGACAAATGTATAAGGATAATAGAATCGCACCTGGAAGACGAATCATTCTCATTAAAAACCTTTACCGAAGAAATAGGAATGAGCAGATCAAAACTTTTCCGGAAAATAAAATCTATTTCTGGGTTATCAAGTACCGAGTTTATCAGGTATATACGTTTACGCAAAGCCGCCGAGTTAATGATCCAGACAGATCTGCAGATCAAAGAGATCGCTTTCAGGATAGGGTTCCAGGATATTAAGTATTTCAGGGAGCAGTTCAATAAATTGTTTGAAATGAACCCCTCTGAGTTTATTAAGAAATATAGAAAAGCGTTTACTACCAATTTAACTTTAAGCTCCGGCATTCAGGGGCGAAAGAACAAGGGTTGAGTAAAGCCAACCGTAATTACCAAATGAGAAAATTTTTATACTGCCTGGTTCCTGCTGTTTTATGTTTGTTGTTAAACAATGTTCTGTTGGGGCAAAGTTCGGTATGGCAATGGTCTGTTTTGGTACGCAATGCAAAAGACAATAACGGGCAGGCACGCGCTTATTTATGGATCCCGCCAGGGTGCAAAAAGGTAAATGCTGTAATTTTTGCCCAAAATAATATGGAAGAACAGTCCATATTAGAACACCCTGCCTTTAGGACAGAGATGGCAAAGCTGGGTGTTGCGGAAGTATGGGTAAGTCCCGCTTCCGATCTTTTCTTTCGTTTCAACGAAGGTGCGGGTGAGGCGTTTGAGGGGATCGTGAACAACCTGGCAGCCGCATCCGGTTATAACGAACTTAGCTATGCGCCATTCATAGGTATGGGGCATTCTGCAGCAGCAAGCAATCCGTATTATATGGCAGCCTGGAAACCCGAAAGAGCCTTAGCCGCGATATCTGTTAGCGGACAGTGGCCTTATTTTCGCGGCGCCCCGTTTGCGCCGGATATATGGGGCGCGAGGAATATAGACTATGTGCCTTGCCTGGAAACTATGGGAGAATATGAATCTGCCGCCACCTGGTCGGCAGAGGGGTTGAAAGAACGGCAGACACATCCGTTGATGCCGCTAAGTATGTTATCATGTCCCGGCGAATTTCATTTCGCAAGCTCTGATAACAAAGTCGGGTACCTGGCATTGTACATAAAAAAGGCGATGCAATACCGCCTGCCTAAAAATACAGCGGCCAATGAGGCACCAAAACTGATACCGGTAGATCCGGTAAAAACGGGTTGGCTGGTCGATAAATGGCGCTTTGATAAAACTGCTGTTGCAGAACCGGCACCGGTGGCCCAATACAAAGGCGATGCGGCCCAGGCATTCTGGTTTTTTGATGAAGAGATGGCCCGGGCGACCGTTGTCTATGAAGCGCAACATCGTAATAAAAAGCCACAATTGATAGGTTATGTACAGCATGGTAAAATGGTTGAACAAAGAAATGTACATCAACAGTTTAACCTGAAATTTGAGCCTGAGGCCGACGGTATTACCTTTAAAATTCACACCGCGTTTTATGATACTGTTCCGGGTGGGAGCCCGCGCCCATCGGGCTGGGCGCATATGCCGGTTGGCTCAGCCATTGGCCATATTACCGGTAACGGCGCTATTAGTGTCGACCGTATAACGGGGCCGTTCATTAAAATTAATGATTCCACTTTCAGGGTTCAACCACAAACGGGGTTTTGGCAATTTCCACATAGTTATGAATTATGGTTTTCTGCAAGTCAACCCGGTAATGACGAGTATAAACCGGCAGTTCAGCAGGCGCTAATGCAGATTCCACCGAAAAACACCCAGGGAAAAGCCCAGCGCATTACATTTTCACCTATCCCCGATCAAAAAAGAAAAGCCGATGGAATCAGGCTCTCGGCAACCTCTGATGCCGGTGTTCCGGTTGGGTTTTATGTACGCGAAGGCCCCGCTATTATTAATGGCAATTATTTGAAAATACTGCCCGTACCGCCGGTAAGTAAATTTCCTGTAAAAGTGACGGTAGTAGCCTGGCAATATGGTAACAGTAATGAACCAAAGCTACAAACGGCGGAGCAGGTTGAGCAATCCTTCCTCATTTACAAATAACCCTTACAGGGATTCCAATTCCGGGAAGATATCCTTTTAAATCTCTGTTTTTTGGACGAGGGAATTGTAAAGCTGTCTTCAGCTTTGCGACGCTATTGGGCTTGAAAATCACAATATACAGCACGTGTAAGCACATAAATTTTATTGTATTGTTCTGTTTTACATAAAATTCGCCGGTTTTATCAATTATCCCCCCTCTTATTGGTTCAATAGCCCCCTCCGTAATATTTGGCTTAGGTATAATTTAGCATAAACAAACAGGTGTAATGTATTCCCGTGCATACGCTGGTAAATCGTTTTAGTAACCAATTATTTATTAAATTTTAAAACATGAGAAATTTTACTTTTTTAATTAAAAGGAGGTATTGGGTTCTGACCCTTATTTCCTGGATCATTTTTTCCGGGTTCGCCCAGGCCCAGGATAAGCCTGTAAGCGGTAAAGTGATCGATGCGGCAAACGGCGACCCGCTTATAGGCGCCACCATTAATGTAGTAGGAACAACGGCAGGCACCGCGGCCGATATAAATGGTGAATTTAAAGTAAATGTACCAGCAAACGGAACACTGCAAATAAAGAGTATTGGTTATGCCACTGTTACCATTCCGGCCGATTTTTCCAAACATATGCTGGTTAAACTATCATCTAATAGGGTGTTAAATGAAGTTGTAGTGGTAGGTTACGGTACGCAAAACAAAGCATCTGTTACAGGTGCGGTTTCTACCGTATCGGCAAAAGTATTTGAAGACAGGGGCCCGATCAATAATCCGCTCGAATCATTACAGGGCGAAATACCGGGTGTAATTGTTACCAGGACATCGGCGCAGCCGGGCAGAGAGAACTGGAACTTCCAGATAAGGGGAGCAACATCTACAAACGCATCCGATCCTTTAATTATCCTGGATGGCGTAGCGCTAAACAGTAATGCCGAATTAAATTCTATCAACCCGGAGGATATTGATAATATTTCTGTTTTAAAAGATGCCGCCGCCGCCATTTATGGTTCAAGGGCTGCTTTTGGCGTAGTACTCATCACTACTAAAAGAGCCAAAAGCGGAAAGTTTACTGTTCAATATGATGCTTCTGTATCTCAAAAATTGATTGGCTTACAGCCTACACTTGTTAATGACAAGCAATGGGGCGAAGGTTTAATGCAAGCTTTAACCAATGATAACTATGGTGTGGCACCAACCGGTTATTTATGGTATCAATTGGCATACCTGGCCGTGAACCCGCCTGCATCCGGTTATATTGATATTACCAAATTACCAGGCTATACAGGTTCTGCTAACGGAACACCTTACGCCGGCGCTTTGGGCGGTTTTCTGCCAAGCTTTGGCGATGTAAAGGATTTTACATTTTTTGATACCAACCAGCAACAGGTTTTGTGGGGAAGGGCTACTTCAACACAGCATAACCTGAGCTTTTCTGGTAGTACCGAAAAAGCAGGTTACCGGGTATCTTTAGGCTATTTAAATGATGGGAGCCAGCTGCAATGGGGTGCAAACGGCAATCAAAGATATAATATAAGGTTTAATCACGATTATAGCTTTAACGACAAGATCAAATTGTCTACCAGTGTTTCATTAGAAAGAAATGATATACAGCAGCCAACGTTATATAGCTTTGGTTCATATGGCAGCCTTGGTACTTACGGACAGCCGGGCATGCCTGCCTTTACTTCGCAAGGCCAGGCATACGCATGGGGCACAGTTTACAGCGCAGCGGCGGCAGATCAACTGGGTGGCGACAACCTGGAATCCAACATCAGGGCGCTGCTCAATACTACGTTAACCTATAACTTCGCCAAGCATTTAAGCTTTACCGGAACCGCGGGTTATAATGAATGGTTTCAGGATAGCAGGATCCAGCAAAAGCAGATCCAGTTTTACAATTATGCAGGTGATATCCTGGTGCAAACCACGCCGACAGCGGGCTTAGCTAATGGTAACGGTTCTTTTTATAACAGGCAATCAACCACCGAACCTTATTACAACCTGATTGGCCGGATAAACTATAATAATACATTTAATAAGATACACGAAGTAGGCTTAATGATCGGTAGTTCATACGAAAGAGATGAGTACGATTCAATGTCTGCCAGAACGTATAACCTGAGCAACGATAATATTACCTCGTTAGGAGCCGGCCTGAGCAATACAACAGCGGGTTTTGTTACCGATGGCGAAGTTCAGAATCATTATGCGTTAAACTCGTATTTCGGCAGGGCAACTTATGCATATAAAAGCAAGTATTTATTCGAAGCAATTGGCCGTTATGACGGAACCTCGAAATTTATCGCATCTAACAGGTGGAAATTCTTCTACGGCTTTTTAGGCGGATGGCGGATATCTGAAGAAGGGTTTATGAAACGCCAGAATGTTGTAGATAATCTTAAATTAAAAGTTTCTTATGGTACTACCGGCAACCAAACCGGATCGGGAATAGGATTATATGATTATTTGCAATTACTTAACGTTAACTCGGGCGGTGCATTGCTCGGTGCCAGTACCGCAACGTCTGTTGTGCAAACAAATACCCTTGTATCTTTAGACAGAACCTGGGAAACAGTAAAAAACAAAAATATTGGTTTAGAATTTGGAGTACTCCATAATCGGTTAACCGGTAGTTTTGATATTTACCAGCGCGAAAACATCAACATGCTGCTTGGGCAAAGTTACCCGGCTGTGTTAGGTAACGGTGCGCCTGCACTAAACATTGGCGATTTGCAAACATGGGGATATGAAGCCAGCCTAACCTGGAAATCGAAAGTGGGCGACCTGTCTTACAGTATTACCGGAACACTTACAGATAATCAAAATAAACTAATCCATTATGGCGGTGCAAGTGTATTAGGCGCCGGCTTTAATGGGCCTGTAGAGGGGTATCCGCTAAATTCTTATTTTGGTTTACAATATGATGGTCGCATTCAAACACAGGCGCAGCTTGATGCTTATAACGCTAAGTATGCCAATACATCCAACAATATTAATTTACCTGTTCCAAGTGCTTTAGCTAACCCGGCCGGCCAGTTTTCAGGTCTTCGCCCGGGCGATAATATGTTTAGAGATGTAAATGGCGATGGTAAATTAACTATTGGAACAAGTACCAGTAACCCTGGCGATCTTGTATATCTGGGCAGTGACGACCCGAGGTACAGCTTTGGCCTTAACTTGGGGTTGCAATGGAAAGGATTTGATTTTTACTCTATTTTTCAAGGGGTAGGAAAGAGAACCGTATTTAGAAATGGTAACTGGCGGGTGCCTTACTTATCTATCTTCCAGGGGCAAACCCAGGCTTATGTGGGCAATACCTGGTCTCCTGATAATCAAAATGCTTATTATCCAAACCTGCACTCAGCGCAAAATAACGGCATCAATAACTACAATTATCAAATATCTACCTGGTCTGTTGAAAACGGCGCTTACCTGCGTTTGAAAAACCTGGTTATTGGTTATACACTTCCTAAAAAGTTACTTGAAAGAACTCATGCGATCAGCGGCTTACGTTTCTATTTCTCGGGAAGTGATCTGTGGGAAATTTCGAATATCCATGACGGATGGGATCCGGAAACAACACGTACGGTTAACGGCAATGAAAGGTATCCTTTTTACAGGTACATAACGCTTGGAGCTAATGTTACTTTCTAATATAAAACTTACTCAAATGAAAAAGAATAGAATCAAATATATAGTATTGCTAACGGTAACATTTACCCTTGGGCTATACGGCTGTAAAAAAGGTCTGGATCTAAATCCGCTTGACCAGCTTTCTGATGCAGCTTACTGGAAAACACCTACAGATTTTAAAACCTTTGCCAACCAATATTATGGCTATCTTAAAAACTTCACCACTTTAGTGGGCGTAGCCGATAACCCGCACTCTGATGGTCGTTCGGATTTGATGGGCGGCGGTGGCAGCTTTGGCGCAGGTACTAATACCGTACCAACAACCGAACCTAATTTGGGCAACTCGGGTAATTATGTAACAGATTATGCAAGGATACGTGCATGCAATTATCTTTTGGCAAAAGCAGCAAGCTATCCTAAACCTGCAGAAATAGCTCAATATGTAGCCGAGGCGAAATTTTTTAGGGCCTATGTTTACTTCGATCTATTGCAGCAATATGGTGGTGTGCAAATTATAACTTCACTGCTTGACCAGTCATCGTCTGAATTATATGGGCCAAGGGCAACCAGGGATGCGGTAGTTGATCTGATCGTGGCCGACCTTGAGGCGTCTATTCCTAATCTTCCGTTGTCCTTGTCGGCCAGCTCTGCAGATTATGGCAGGGTTACCCAGATGGCAGCGCAATCTTTTTTATCGCGGGTAGCATTGTATGAAGGTACCTGGCAAAAATTCAGAAGCGGCGATGCAACCAGGTACAATGGCCTGCTCGATAAAGCTGTTGCGGCATCAGCTGCTGTAATTGCCAGCAATCAATATGCTTTGTTCGGAACGGCAGCTTCTAACGCCCTGGGTGGCAACAGTACAGTTCTGGGCGATTCGGCTATGAAATATATGTTCATTTTAGAGACCCCGAAATCAAACCCGGCAAGTGTTACAAAAACCGCCAATCACGAATATATTTTGGCAAGCAGGTATGACGCGACTTTAAAAGTGGCCAATGTGAACATCAGCCGCTCTGCCAATAATGGTACCGGCGGTAACCGCAAGCTTATCAATATGTTTTTATGTAAAGATGGTTTGCCGGTTGAGAAATCGCCGCTTTTCCAGGGATATCAAACCTACCTTGCCGAATGGCAGAACAGGGATAACCGTTTAAAGTATACGTTTAAAGTACCCTATCAATATTTCTGGTTCGGTGCTTTAAATCCAAGAGTTACCTGGTTAAATGATGCTGCCGACAGGGCCAGCGGCCTGTTGATAAGACCAGGCGGCTATGGCAGCCTGAAATGGGTATCAGAACGTGCCGTGCAGGATAACCAGGAATCGGAAGATTACCCGGTAATACGATACGCGGAAGTGCTATTGATATACGCGGAAGCTGTTTTTGAGCGTAACGGAAGTATAAGTGATGCCGATCTGAATAAATCACTTAACCTGGTTCGCCTGCGGATAAATACAAGTAACAGTATGCCACCGTTAACCAATGCATTTGTAACAGCTAATGGTTTGGATATGCGTACCGAGATCAGGAGAGAACGCGCTGTTGAATTATTTGATGAAGACTTTAGGTTTGATGATATCAAGCGCTGGCATAGTGCCGCCGTTGACCTGGTTTCGAACATTGGCGGTACTGCCTATGGTAATGCTGCCGCATTTGTTAGCCCATGGCCGGTAAGTATCAAATATACAGGTACACAAGCTCAGCTTGGTCCGGACCCTTTAACACCCGCACCTACAAATGCTAAAGACGCGAACGGATGCCTGATCACCGATCAGACTGCAAGGCAGTTTAGCGAGAAGAATTACCTGTATCCTCTCCCTGCCTCACAATTGGCATTAAACCCCCAGCTTGTACAAAACCCGGGCTGGTAATCAACACACATATCTCCCGGCTGGCGCGTTTTAAACCGGCCGGGAGATATTTTTTAAGCACTATGTTGAGTATTTTCTTTTTAAGAAAGCAGTCTTTACCCTAATAAATTTATAATGCGCAGGCAAAAGCCTGATCTACTAACTGAACGAACATACCTATGAAAAAAAGGATGACTATTGCTGATATAGCCAACGACCTTAATATTTCGAAAACAACGGTATCGTTTGTTTTAAATGGCAAGGCCCGCGAAAATCATATCAGCATCATACTTGAAAAGAAAATATTAGAGCATATTGAAAAAGTTGGGTACAGGCCCAATCAGTTTGCTCAAAGCTTACGTACGGGTAAAACCAAAATAATCGGGATGATGATCGAAGATATATCCGATCCGTTCTTTTCGGCTATAGCCCGCGTTATTGAAGAAAGCGCTTATAACAAAGGATACAAGATATTTTATTGCAGCACCGAAAACAACACCCAAAAAACCAAAGACCTCATCGGGGTATACCGCGCCAGGCATGTTGATGGCTACATTATAGCGCCACCGCCGGGTATTGAAAATGAAATTGAAGAATTACTTACAGAGGGCCACCCGGTAGTATTATTTGACCGAACCCT
>Ga0207690_10000318_pt1 | contig 32496 bp, 33 predicted proteins | sample KBSC23metaG_FD_184315 | JGI IMG/M metagenome (GOLD analysis project Ga0207690, IMG submission 184315) | Corn rhizosphere microbial communities from Kellogg Biological Station, Michigan, USA - KBS C2-3 metaG (SPAdes) (version 2) | ecosystem: Host-associated > Plants > Roots > Rhizosphere > Soil ... | reverse complement strand
GATCGTGCATGCTTTTACCGGCATCCTCTTCCATGTGGATATGGTGGATGGCGATATGTTTAACCTCGCCGCTTTTCAGGCGTACCTCAACACTGCCGCCAACACAAATCGGCTCCACATCCTGACTGATCTGGTAGCCTTTCGGCAGATCAGCATAAAAGTAGTTTTTACGCGCGAAATGATTGTTCAGATTGATCTTACTGTTAACCGCCAAACCTAATTTTACAGCATACTCTACCGCCCTGGCATTGGTGCGGGGTAAAGTACCCGGGTGCCCCAGCGATACTGGGCTGATATGTGTATTAGGGCCTCCGCCAAAAGCAGACGAGTCTGACGAGAATATTTTGGTATTTGTTGATAGCTGGGCATGTACCTCTAAACCTACAACCAACTCGTATTTTTCAATGTTCGAAACCGGGGTATTTGTCATTCTAAAAAATCGTTCCGGGTATTGCCGGGTTATTAACAGGTGTCAAATATAAGCCTTATTATGCCTTGTCAAATAAAGGCGCAGCATAATTCGGCATAAATATTGAATTTATCATAGTAAATAACTAAATTTTATAACATGAAAAAGTTTACGATTGTACTTGGTATTGCCGGATTACTCCTTGCTGCCGGTACGTTGCCGGTTAAAGCGCAATTAAATATCAGCGTTAATATCGGCTCTCAACCTACCTGGGGCCCCGTTGGATACGAAAGGGCCGACTATTATTACCTGCCCGATGTAGAAAGCTATTATAATGTATCAACCCATCAGTTTGTTTATTTAAGCAATGGCCGTTGGACGTTTGCCGCTAATTTACCCGGAAGGTATGCAAATTATGACCTGTATTCAGGCTATAAAGTTGTGGTAAACAGGCCACGTCCGTACCTGAACTTTAACCAGGATAGGGTTGTTTACGGAAAATATAAAGGATGGAAAGGCAAACAAACCATCATCCGCGATTCGCGCGATCCAAAGTACCATGGTAACCCGCACGGTGTACCACCGGGACAAGCAAAAAAATACAATCAGCATGATAATGGCGGAGACCATGGCCGGGGTAATGACGATCGCGGCAACGACAGAGGACGTGGCAACGATAACCATGGAAATGGCGGCGGCAACGGTAAGGGCCACGGACACGGTAACTAAATCACAAACATTCATTAAATATAAAAGAACCATCCTGGCAGTCAGGATGGCTCTTTTATTATCATACTATAGCGATTAAATCAGATAATAAAACTCTTCGCCTTATCTAAAGCACGCTGTAAACCTGCAATATCCTTACCGCCTGCCGTGGCATAAAATGGCTGGCCGCCACCGCCGCCCTGTATCTCTTTAGCCAGTTCGCGAACGATCTTACCGGCATCCAGGCCCTTATCTTTAACTAAGTTTTCTGATAGCATTACCGTCAGGCTTGGTTTGCCTTCGATATCAGCAGCCAGCACCAGGAACATATCGCTTACAATATCTTTTAAACTGTATGCCAGGTTTTTAACCGCATCGGCATTTGGCAGATCAACCTTCTGGGCAATGAAGTTGATGCCGTTGATGTTTTCGGCTTTTTGCGCCAAACCATCCTTAAGTCCCGAAGCCTTCAGCAATACGCCTTTTTCCAGCTCCTTTTTCATGCGGGCGTTATCGGCCAGCAGGTCCTCAACGCTTTTAGTTAGGTTGGCCGGATTTTTCAGCAGGCCTTTAACGCCGTTTAATAGTGTGAACTGTTCTGATATATAATTTTCGGCATAAACGCTGGTGATAGCCTCTATACGGCGAACGCCCGCAGCTACCGCGCTTTCGGATATGATCTTAAAGAAACCGATCTCGCCGGTATTTTTAACATGCGTACCACCACAAAGCTCCTGGCTAAAGTTTGGATCGAAAGTAATGGCACGAACAATGGGGCCGTATTTCTCGCCAAAGGCAGCGGTAAAGCCGCGATCAATTGCCTCATGATATGGCAGGTTGCGTTCCTCTTTTAAAGGGATACACTCGCGCACTTTTTGGTTAACTGTGCGCTCAATGCCTTCCAGGTCACTGTCACTTAGCTTAGCAAAATGCGAAAAATCGAACCTCAAATATTCAGGCGTAACCAACGAGCCTTTCTGACTGATATGCTCGCCCAAGGTTTGCCTCAAAGCCGCATTCAGCAAGTGCGTAGCCGTGTGGTTGGCGTTGGTGTAAGTACGCATCGGGTTAACGTAAGCCATATACCGCCTTGGCATCGGGTTTGGCAAACGGCCGGGCTGCTCCTTACCATCGGGAGTGTATGTAGGCTGCGGCGTTACCACATGGATAATTAAGCCGTTCTCTTTTTTGGTATCCGTAACTTCCAGGTTTAAAGGCCCGGTTTGTTCATCGTACCATTCGCTGGTTAAATATCCTTTATCACCAACCTGTCCACCGCCCTCGGGGTAAAAAGGTGTTCTGTCCAATACCACATGGTATTCTTCTTTGCCTTGCGATGATACTTTGCGGTATTTCAATATCTCCACACCCTCTATCATCGTCTCATCGTATCCCTCAAAACGGGTATCCCCATTGCGGAAAGTGATCCAGTCGCCGGCGTTAACAGCGGTTGCGGCTTTGGAGCGGAGTTTTTGCTGAGCAAGGGCTTTTTCGTAGCCCTCAATATCCACTTCCAAACCATTTTCTCTTGCCATTAATTCAGTTAAATCGATTGGAAATCCATAGGTGTCTGATAATAGAAACGCAAAGTCTCCCGATATGATTTTTTCAACTTCTTCGTCCTCCTCTCCATCTGAGCTATCGCTTAGTTCTTGTGCTGCAAAATCAGATAAATGGCTTTCAAACAAAGCTATTCCGTTACCGAGAGTTCTTAAAAACGAAACCTCTTCTTCCAAAACAACTTTCTGCACAAAATCTTTCTGCTCTACTATTTCAGGAAACACTCCATCAAACTGCTTAGCCAATAAAGGCACCAATTGGTTTAAGAAAGGTTCTTTAAAGTTCAAAGTCTGATACGAATACCTCACCGCACGGCGTAGTATCCTGCGAATCACGTAACCTGCTTTATTGCTCGCAGGCAACTGTCCATCCGCAATAGCAAAGCTAATAGCACGTATATGGTCGGCCATAACACGCATGGCAATGTCGGTCTTTTCTTCTTTCCCGTAAGGGATGCCACTTTTATCAGCAATAAACTGAATGATCGGCTGAAATACATCCGTATCATAATTCGAACGCTTACCTTGTATCACACGCACCAAACGCTCAAAGCCCATCCCGGTATCCACATGTTTGGCAGGCAATGGCTGCAGGCTGCCGTCTTTTAAACGGTTAAACTGCATAAATACGTTGTTCCATATCTCGATCACCTGGTCGCTGTCGCCATTAACCAAGCTTTCGCCTTTCACCTTTAACCTTTCAGCTTCATCCCGGCTGTCGTAGTGTATTTCCGTACAAGGTCCGCAGGGGCCGGTTTCGCCCATTTCCCAAAAGTTATCCTTTTTGTTGCCTTTAACAATATGGTCTTCGGCAACGTATTGTTTCCACAGGTCGAGTGTTTCGGTATCTGCAGCTAAGCCTTCTTTTTCATCGCCTTCAAAGTACGATACGTACAGGCGGTCTTTATCCAGTTTGTATACTTCGGTCAGTAGTTCCCAGCTCCAGGCTATGGCTTCTTTTTTAAAATAGTCGCCAAAGCTCCAGTTACCCAACATCTCGAACATGGTATGATGGTAGGTATCAATACCCACTTCTTCCAAATCGTTATGTTTACCCGATACACGTAAACAACGCTGTGTATCGGCCACACGGGCATTTACTACAGGCGCCTCACCCAAAAATATATCCTTAAACTGGTTCATACCCGCGTTGGTGAACATCAGTGTAGGGTCGTTTTTAACCACAATGGGTGCCGACGGAACGATAACATGTCCCTTCGAAGCAAAAAAATCTAAAAAAGCCTGGCGAATTTCCTGAGCTGTCATGGTATAAGTATTATGGTGCAAAGATAGAATTTTGAATGATTTCGGATTTCGGATGTTCGATTTCGGATTTTTTTATTTTGATTGTCCTAAAACGATGGGAGTTTTCAGATAAAACATTCAAAATCAATAATTTTTAAATTTTATATTAAATCCGAAATCGAAATTCCGAAATCCGACATATATTTGTGCATGCCTTACAAAGAACGCGAAATATCCAAAATGTACTATACCATGGGCGAGGTTGCGACCATGTTTGATGTAAACCAATCGCTATTGAGGTTTTACGAAAAGGAATTTGATATCCTTCAGCCCAAAAAGAATAAAAAGGGCAACCGCTACTTTACCCCCGAAGATATTGAGAACCTGAAGATCATTTTCAACCTGATAAACGATAAAGGCTATACCCTGCAGGGTGCCAAGGATTATCTAAAGCAAAACCTGAACGTAACTAAAGACAACCAAAGCATTATAGCATCTCTGGAAAGTATTAAAAGCTTTTTGTTGGAGGTGAGAGATCAGATGTAACCTCAAATAGAGTCAAGAATCCAGAATAAGGAATCAAGAAAGCGCGGTACTATTTGATTTTTCTAATATATCCCTATATTTGCAGCAACTTACCTCAAGTAAATGAAAGGTTTTAACATACATCAACTGCATCTGCATCATCGTACCAAGTAACGATCGCATATCCGTATGTTAATTTTTAATACCTGTTCATCCTTTTTACTACCCTTAATACCAAATTTGTGAAAACACTTAAAATAGCGATCCAGAAATCGGGCCGCCTGAATGAAAAATCTGTTGAACTGCTCAAAAATTGCGGTTTAAACTTCGAAAACTATAAAAGCTCATTGATCTCGCCGGTATCTAATTTCCCCCTGGAAATATTGTTTCTGCGTGATGATGATATCCCCGAATATGTTCAGGATGGTATTGCCGACATCGGTATTGTAGGCGAAAACATGATCGAGGAAACCGAAGTGGATGTTAATTACCTGCAACGTTTAGGTTTTGGAAAATGTACATTAAAGATAGCCGTACAGAACGACAGCGCCATTAAAACCCTGGCCGACCTGAATGGTAAAGCCATCGCGACATCATACCCTGCTATATTAGGTAAGTTTTTAGATAAGAATAACATCAGATCAGATATCCGCATGATATCGGGTTCGGTAGAGATATCTCCGGGTTTAGGCTTGAGCGATGCCATATTTGATATCGTATCAACAGGCGGTACACTGAAAAGTAATGGACTGAAACCATTTGCTGATGTAATGCAGTCGGAAGCGATACTGATAGGTAATAAAAACCTCGAAAACCAAGACCTGATACAGGAACTGATAGAACGCATACAATCGGTATTACGTGCCAAGGAAACCAAGTATGTAGTACTGAATGTAGCTAAAGAAAATCTTGATAAAGTAGTTGCCTTGCTCCCGGGTGTAAAAAGCCCATCGGTAGTGCCATTGGCCGAACCGGATTGGGTGGCGGTGCACACGGTTATACAAGAGCGCGATTTTTGGGAAAAAATAAGCAAACTTAAACAAGCCGGCGCGCAAGGTATTGTGGTGATGCCGATCGAGAAGATAATAGTGTAGGCCCCCTAACCCCCTAAAGGGGGAATAAAAGTTAGATAATGAAGGCATATAGATACAAAGATTTAACTGGAGTAGATCTCAAGCAACTCGTTCAACGCAACGTTGATCCGGCGAACGAGATACGCGCGGTTGTTGAAGATGTGATTGCCAATGTGCGCAAGCACGGCGATAAGGCATTGGTAGACTATGCCGAAAAGTTTGATAAGGTTGTGTTAAAAAAGCTTTATTTAGATAAGGCTGAGTTAGCGGAATTAGCCTCAACCCTACAACCTGAGCAAAAACAGGCTTTACAAACGGCCTACAACAATATTAAAAAATTCCACCAAGGACAGCTAAAAACCGAGGACAAGGTAGAAACCATGCCCGGTGTAACCTGCTGGCGCGAGTTAAGGCCTATCGAGAAAGTTGGCTTATACATTCCCGGCGGTACGGCAGTTTTACCAAGTACCTTTTTAATGCTGGGCATACCTGCACGAATTGCAGGCTGCCATGAAATAGTAGTATGTTCGCCACCGCAAAAGAACGGTAAGGTGAATGCCTTTATCGCTTATGTAGCCGGGTTATTGGGTGTGGAGAAGATATACCTTGCGGGAGGTTCGCAGGCTGTGGCCGCTATGGCTTACGGAACAGAAAGCATCCCGGCAGTGGATAAGATATTCGGCCCTGGCAATCAGTTTGTTACCAAAGCTAAAACCATCATACAATCAACCACTACCTGCGCTATCGATATGCCTGCGGGCCCGTCGGAAGTATTGGTGATAGCTGATGAGACATCAAACCCTGAGTTCATCGCTGCCGACCTATTGGCACAGGCCGAACACGGCATCGACAGCCAGGCTATTTTGGTAGCAACCTCACAAAGCATCATTGACACTGCTGTAAAGACTGTTGAAACTCAGTTAGCGGTATTACCACGAGCAGAAATCGCCGGCAAGGCTATTGAAAACTCGTATACCGTTTTGGTAGATGACCTAAAGCAAGCCATGCAATTCAGCAACCTGTACGCTCCCGAGCATTTGATCCTGGCAACAGAAAACTGGAAAGAAATAACAGGCGACATCATTAACGCGGGTTCGGTGTTCTTAGGAAACTTAACTCCCGAAAGCGTTGGCGATTATGCATCAGGCACCAATCACACCCTACCAACGAGCGCTTATGCAAGAGCGTATTCGGGTGTATCGGTTGATTCGTTTGTGAAGAAGATCACGTTCCAGCATATTACGCCCGATGGCATCCAGAACATCGGGCCAACCGTAGAAATTTTAGCCGAGTCGGAAGGGCTGCACGCCCACAAAAACGCGGTTACGTTGAGAATGAAGAAATAGCCCATACCCCCCTGAAGGGGTAACGAAGAGGCAATGAAATAGTTAAATAATAACAAACTATGTCATTGCGAGGCACGAAGCAATCACTGAGAAAGGTTGGCTGGCTACCGGTCTGCTGAGATTGCCACGCTATCGCTCGCAATGACACAAAGAATAAAGATCATGTTTAGTGTAAACGACATCATACGTCAAAACATCAAAACGCTTAAACCCTACTCATCCGCACGCGACGAGTTCCAGGGTGAGGCCAGCGTTTACCTGGATGCAAACGAGAATGCTTTTGGCTCGCCGCTGGAGGCGCAATACAACCGCTACCCCGACCCGATGCAATACGCGGTTAAAAAGCGCCTGAGCGAGATAAAAGGTGTACCAGTACCTAATATATTTTTAGGTAACGGCAGCGATGAGGCCATCGATATCCTGTTCCGCAGCTTTTGCGAGCCTGGTTTGGATAATGTGATTTTGGTGCCGCCAACATACGGCATGTACGAGGTTTCGGCCAATATTAACAATGTAGCGATCAAGCGCGTGCCCCTTACAGCGGATTATCAACTGAACCTGGAGGGCATTGCCGAAGCTATTGATGAGCATACCAAAATGATATTCATCTGCTCGCCCAATAACCCTACAGGCAACTCCATTCACCGGGATGATATTGAAACCCTGCTGGCCAACTTTAACGGTTTAGTGATTGTTGATGAGGCTTATATCAATTTCAGCAGGCAAAAAACCTTTATACAGGAACTTACCGAGTATGCCAATCTGGTAGTACTGCAAACCCTCTCAAAAGCATGGGGCCTTGCAGGATTACGTTTAGGTATGGCTTTTGCCAGCGAAGAGATCATCGAGGTGATGAACAAGGTAAAGCCACCTTATAATATTAACGAGGCCACGCAACAACTGGTTTTGGAGGCTTTGCAGAATGTTGATATAGTAAACGACTGGATAAAACAAACTTTAGCAGAGCGCGATAAACTGGTGTTAGGTATTAAAGATTTTGATTTTGTGCTGGATATTTATCCCTCTGATGCCAACTTCATCTTAGCTAAAACCACCGATGCCAAAGGAATATACAATCACCTTGTTGAGCGCGGCATTATTGTGCGCGACCGCTCGAAAGTGGAACTTTGTGAAGGTTGCTTGCGAATTACCGTTGGTACACCGGAAGAGAATGTCACCTTGATAGAAGCTTTAGAAAAGTTCAGTTGATCGATATATTCAACTGATTATGAACAATATTTAATATTTTAGCCACGCTAAATGAACAAACTAAAACGCATACTTTTTATTGACCGCGACGGCACACTGATAACAGAGCCGGAGGATGAACAGATCGACTCGTTCGCGAAGCTGCAGTTTTACCCGGAAATGCTGCAATACCTGCCAAAAATCGCTAAAGAATTTGATTTTGAGCTGATAATGGTGACCAACCAGGATGGCCTGGGCACAGCAGTTTATCCCGAGGATACTTTTTGGCCGGTGCAGAATTTTATTATCCAGACCTTAAAAAACGAAGGTGTGGTATTCAACGATTTTATCATCGACCGGACATTTGCCAGAGACAATGCCCCTACCCGCAAACCGGGAACGGCTTTATTAGGCAAATACTTTGATAAGGACGTTTATGACCTGGCCAACTCGTTCACCATTGGCGACAGGTTGAATGATGTGTTGCTGGCTAAAAACCTGGGCGCAAAAGCCATCAGGATACATAACAGTAGCAATTTAGGCGCTGCTGAGTTTACCGAAGAACAGCAGGCCGAGGTACAAGCAACAATTGCTTTAGATACGCAGGATTGGAAAAAAGTATACGAGTTTTTAAAGCTTGGCGAACGTGTTACCAAACACCGTCGCGAAACCAAAGAGACCGATATCCTGATCAAAATGAACCTTGACGGGAAAGGCGACGCCAAAGTAATGACAGGTCTGCACTTTTTTGACCACATGCTGGATCAGATAGCGCGCCACGGCAGTATCGACCTGGAGATCATCGCCAATGGCGACCTCCATATTGACGAGCACCATACCATTGAAGATACCGGAATTGCCTTAGGGGAGGCTTTTGCCACCGTTTTGGGCGATAAACGCGGTATTGAGCGGTATGGTTTTTGCTTGCCTATGGATGATTGCCTGGCACAGGTAGCTATTGATTTTGGCGGCCGTAACTGGATAGTTTGGGATGCCGAGTTTAAACGCGAAAGAATAGGCGAAATGCCTACGGAGATGTTTTACCATTTCTTCAAGTCATTCTCCGACGCGGCAAAATGTAATTTGAACATCAAAGCCGAAGGGCAAAACGAGCACCATAAAATTGAGGCCATATTTAAAGCCTTTGCCAAAGCCATTAAAATGGCCGTACGCAGGGATGTGAATAATATGGTGCTGCCTTCAACTAAAGGGGTTTTATAGAGTAAGGAACAAAGAACAAGGAATAAAGACATTTGACGTTGTCATTGTTCTTTACTCCTTGTTCCTTCATCAAAAAATAAATGATAGGTATAGTTTACTACGGCGCAGGCAATATATTTTCGCTCACTTCGGCTTTAGACCGTTTGGGCATAAGCTATGGTATGATACACAGTGAGGCTGATTTTGAAGTTTACGACCGCTATATCATCCCTGGTGTTGGCCATGCCGGCGCCGCGATGAATAAGCTGGAACATACCGGTTTAGTGCCTGTAATTAAAGCCTTAAACAAGCCAACACTGGGTATTTGCGTAGGCATGCAGTTGCTCACATCCTATTCAGAAGAAGGTGACTCGAACTTATTGGATATCATCCCGGTAAAAACATTGCGCTTTGCTGATAGTACCGAATACAAAGTACCCCATACCGGATGGAATCGTGTTTACCCAAGTGAGGTGAACCCGTTGTTTAAAGGCATCCCGCAAGGTGCGCACTTTTACTTTGTACATTCTTATTTTATTGAATATAACGATGCATACACTTTAGCATCAACAGATTATAGTTTGAAATTTTCGGCATCGATAGTTAAAGATAATTTTTACGGCGTGCAGTTTCACCCCGAAAAATCGGGCGCGTTTGGTGAACAACTTTTAACTAACTTTGCAAACCTTTAAAAATACACAACCATGTATATTATCCCCGCCATCGATATCCTGGACAAAAAAGTAGTTCGCTTGCGTGAAGGCAATTACGATGATGTAACCAATTACGACGTTACGCTGGAAGAAATGATAGAGCGTTACCAAAGTCACGGTACGCAATTTATCCACGTTATTGATCTTAACGGTGCAAAAAACGATTTCAGCAACCAGCAATACCTGTTTGATATTGTCCGCAAAACGGATATGAAAGTACAGTACGGCGGTGGCGTGCGTAGTATTGATAAGGTGAAAGAACTGTTGGATGCCGGTATTCACCGCGTTATTGTTGGCACACAAGCCATCACCAATCCCGACTTTTTGAAAGAACTGAGCAAGGCGCTTACAGGAAACAGCCAGAGTTTAGACCAGGTAGTTGTGGCGATCGATGTGCTTGACGAAGTAATAAAGTACTCCGGCTGGATGGAAAGCTCACCTATAAAACTCATGGATTACGTTGATAAATGTCTGAATTTAGGCTTCTTCCGCTTTTTATGTACCGATATTAACAAAGATGGCAAGTTAGGCGGCGCTGGTATCGAGTTGTACGAAAAACTGCTCGACCACTCTCCTTTTATCAAACTGATCGCTTCGGGTGGTGTAAGTTCAATGAAAGATATTGAGGCGTTGAGCAAGATCAAGGTTGAATCGTGCGTGGTTGGTAAAGCTATTTACGAGAATAAGATCACGATAGACGAAATTAAAAATTGGAATTTGGAGAGCCTGATCTCCATTTAGCCCCCTAACCCCCTGAAGGGGGAAGAATAGTTTGAGAGATGAAACAGCGAATGTTTTTAGGAGCAGAAAGCATCATCTTTAATAATGCGAAAGCACTAAGATGGAAAGCAACCGATGCCGAAATGAGGCTTTGGTCGTACCTGAGCAATAGCCAGTTAGGTTCAAAATTCAGGAGACAACATCCGCTATCGAATTACATTGCTGATTTCTATTGTCATTCACATCAATTGATCATAGAAGTTGACGGAGAAATACATAATGAGCCTGAAGTATTAGCGAACGATATCATCAGGCAACGATATTTAGAAACTCAAGGTTTAAAAGTAATACGCTTTACCAACTTTGAGGTTATCAATCAAATTGAAAAAGTATTGAATACTATAAAAGATAACTTAAGCACCCCCTTTAGGGGGCGGGGGGGGTTAGCCAAGCGAATTATCCCCTGTCTCGACGTAAAAGATGGCCGCACGGTTAAAGGCGTCAACTTTGTTGACCTGCGTGATGCCGGCGACCCGGTTGAACTGGCCTGGCAATACTCGCAGCAAGGTGCGGATGAATTGGTGTTTCTGGATATTACGGCCACACACGAGCGCCGTAAAACTATGGTGGAACTGGTAAAGGCCGTTGCTCGCAATATTAATATCCCTTTTACCATTGGTGGCGGCATTAACTCAATAGCTGATGCTGACGCGCTTTTAAATGCCGGGGCGGATAAAATATCCATCAACTCTGCAGCGGTGCGCACACCTGGCTTAATTGATGAGTTAGCGGGTGCATTTGGGGTACAGTTTGTAGTAGTAGCTGTAGATACACGCCATACCGATGGTAAAAATATTGTTTACCTGAATGGCGGCCGTATCCCGACAGAAAAAGAAACCTTCGACTGGATACTGGAAGCCGAAAGCCGTGGCGCAGGTGAGATATTATTGACCTCTATGGATCATGATGGTACAAAGGCGGGTTTTGATTGCACTTTCCTGAAAACCATTAATGATGCGGTGCACATCCCGGTGATCGCTTCGGGCGGCGCGGGTAACGTACAGCACTTTGTGGATGTGTTTGAGCAAGCTAATGTTGACGCGGCTTTGGCTGCTTCGGTATTTCACTACGGCGAGATATTGATACCTGATCTGAAAGAAATATTAAAAAGTAAAGGCATAGAAGTACGTACCGTTGCTAAATTAGCCTCGGCTTAAATTATATAGAATGAATATCGATTTTGATAAAACGAATGGCTTGGTTCCGGTAGTGATACAGGATGAGCAAACGCTTGAAGTGCTGATGCTCGGCTATATGAACCAAGAAGCTTACGATAAAACCATCGCTGAAAATATAGTTACTTTTTACTCGCGCTCGAAAAGCCGTTTATGGACGAAGGGTGAAACCAGCAATAATTTTTTGCATGTAAAAAGCATGGCTGTTGATTGCGATAATGATACGATTCTGATAAAAGTTAAGGCCGATGGCCCTACCTGCCATACCGGTAACCGGAGCTGCTTTAATACTTCATATAATCAGAATTTTATATTTGAATTACAGAATGTTATCAATAGCAGATATGACAATCCGTCAGCTGAATCCTATGTAAACAAACTGCGAAATAAAGGTCTGAACAAGATAGCACAGAAGGTTGGCGAAGAAGGTGTTGAAACGGTGATAGCCGCTTTAGCCGAAACTGAAACCGACCTGATAAACGAAGCATCAGACCTGGTATTTCATCTGTTGGTTTTACTGCGTGAGAAGAATTTGAGCCTGGAAACGATAGCTAAAAATTTAGAGTCGAGGCACAACAAGTAGTTCATAGTCGATGGTTCATAGATCATAGTAAGATTGCCTATGTACAGATCTCTTTTAATTTCCTTTGTAGTTATTCTGCTTGCGCTGAATGTTAATGCTCAGTCTGATTCCCTCAGACTCAAGATACAGGATATCGCGAAAGATGCTAAAGGTACCGTTGGTTTTGCCATGATGGTGATTGAAGGACAGGACACCCTCTCCTGCAATGGCAACGCTCACCTGCCCATGCAGAGCGTGATGAAATTCCCGATAGCTATTACCGTTTTGAACGCGGTTGATGAAGGTAAACTCACTTTAGACCAGCTCATCCATATTAACAAAAGCGATCTCCCCGAAACATACAGCCCTTTACGGGATAAATTCCCGGAAGGTAATGTCGATGTCTCCATCAAAGAACTATTAAGTTATATGGTTTCGCTGAGCGATAATGATGCCTGCGATATATTGTTGAAAGTTTTAGGTGGCCCTGATGTAGTTGATGAATACATGCATAGTTTCGGTATCAGTAAAATAGCCGTAAAAGCATCCGAATACGATATGGCACAAGCCTGGGATGTACAATTTACCAACTGGACTACACCTAAAGAAATGATACGCCTGCTGGATATTGCCATGAAACCAAATTTCCTGTCGAAAACCAGTCATGCTTACCTGTGGCAAATTATGCAGGCTACCAGTACCGGGCCAAAACAAATAAAAGGTCTGTTACCCGCAGGCACTATTGTAGCCCATAAAACAGGCCGCAGCGGAACAAACGACCAAGGCATCACCGCCGCTACAAATGACGTTGGCGTGATCACGCTGCCTAATGGTAAGCATTTAACAATCGCTATTTTTGTCAGCAATTCATCTGCCGACCTGACCACGCGCGAATCTGTTATCGCGCGGATAGCGAAGGCGGCTTATGATTATGAAGCGGCGAAATAATTAGTTCATAGATCATAGTTGATGGTTCATGGCAAAAGCCAAAAACTATTATGATCAATGAACCATTAACCATGAACTAACAATGACAGTAGAAAAAATAGCCGAACTATCGGGCCATAGCAACCCCATTTTTACACTGGAGCTTTCGCAGAAGCCGGGTATATTGTTCACCGGTGGTAACGATAAGGGATTGGTGGAGTGGAGTTTAAAGGACAATACCTTCATCAAAGTAATGTTCCCGGTGGCCGCGTCTATTTACGCGGTGCATGGGCCAGTGGGTTTCCCGCTGTTGTTTACCGGGTTGCGCAGCGGCGAGGTTTTAGTTTTCGATTTTATTAAACAGCAACTGCTGGCACCGCTCAGAACGCACAGGGCGCCTATATTTGATATTAAATCCGTTCCGCATAAGAACGAACTGCTGGTGGCTTCGGAAGACGGTACCGTGTCTGTATGGAGCTTAGACACCCTGGACCTGCTGCATACCATCAAAGTTTCGCAGGATACAGTACGATGCATCGCTATCGCGCCGAACGAAAAGCAGGTAGCTTTTGGTTGTCGCGATAACACCATCAGGGTTTATGACCTGGAGGATTATGCTCTCATAAAAGTTATAGAGGGCCATACCATGGCCGTATTTTCGCTAGCCTACGCCCCTGACGGCAGCTATTTAGCTTCAGGCTCACGCGATGCACAGGTAAAAATATGGGACAGTGTAACCTACAGCGAACTCAAAAATATCCCGGCACACCTGTTTGCCGTAAACCACATCGCCTTCCATCCTACCGAGCCTTATTTTGCTACAGCCAGTATGGATAAAAGCATTAAGCTATGGGGATCGGATGATTTTAAGCTGTATAAAAATATCAGTCGTGAGAAAGGCTATCCTGTACATCGCTTATCCATCAATAAATTAGGTTGGTATGATAATGGAACGAAGCTGTTATCGGTTAGTGATGATAAGGAAGTGATAGTTTGGAAAGTGTCCTTTTAATGTGCAAATAAACAGATGAGTAAATGTGCAAATGGGAGACCTTATTAAGTCATTCAATCGTTAAATAATTTGCACATCTGCACACTTGCGCATACGCACATCAAAAAAAATCCTGATATTTATGGTTGATGGTAGTTTCAGAAAAAGTGTTAAAGTGGGCCATGCGTTTGTACCCGCCTTTATTTGTTCAGCGCATTTGGGTACAGCATTTTGATAAGGGATTTACGGGGGTTAGCGTAAAGATCAATAAGAGTATATTCAACAATAATCTTAATAACTCTATTTTTGGTGGTACGATATTTTCGGCCGCTGATCCGTTTTATGCCTTGCTGTTTCACCAGGTATTGCACCGGCGCGGTTACAAAGTAAGGGTTTGGTTAAAATCGGCACAGATACAATATTTAAAGCCAGGGCGAACCAATCTTTATTTTAACATCCATATTACCGAAGAAGAAATTGCCGAGGCCGAGGAAGTGTTGAAAACGGTTGGAAAGTTTGTAAAGGCCTACCCTGTTGAGATGTACGATAAAGACGGTGTATTGTGCGTAACGGTAATGAATGAGGTTTATGTACGTAATCTATATGCCGGCGAGGATAAGACGGTAGCTTATTAAACCGTTCATTGGTTCACTGGTCATTAGTTCATTTGTATGAGAATAACGATAACCAATTGACACCAATGACTAATGAACTAATGCCCCAATGAACAAAATTATAATGAACGACGAAGCATTTATAAAAAAAGGATTTTTGATATCTACGGACAATAGTTTGCTGGATATCGATGTTATTCACCAATACCTGGGCGGAGAGTCGTACTGGGCAAAAGGTATTACAAAAGAAAAAGTACAGCGCTCAGTAGACAACTCGATGTGCTTTGGCATCTATTACGAAAAAAAGCAAATTGGCTTTGCACGGGTGATAACAGATAAGGCAACTTTTGCTTATCTTGCTGATGTGTTTGTGCTGAACGCTTATCGCGGACAAGGCTTGTCAAAATGGTTGATGCAGACTATTTTAGCCCACCCTGATTTGCAAGGCTTACGCCGGTGGGTATTGGCTACAGCAGATGCGCATGGTTTATATAAACAATTTGGGTTTGAGCCATTGGCTATTCCCGACAGATGGATGAATCTTTTTACACCTAACCCCGTGCCACAAGGACAGGAATAGTTTGTTATAATGAATATTAAAAGGCAGATATTAGAGGGAGAAGGTGTATCACTCGATTTTAAGAAAACCATAACCAGTTGCGAGAAAATTGCCCGCACCATGGTATCATTTGCCAATAATAAAGGTGGCCGACTTTTAATTGGTGTGTATGATGATGGTACGATAAAAGGCGTAAAATCGGAAGATGAGGAGCGTTATATGATCACCCGGGCGGCTCACCTGTATGCCAGGCCTGCTTTGGAGCCAACCTTTGAGGAGATATACGTGGATGATAAACTGGTATTGGTGGTCGACATCGCGCCAAGCCAGGAAAAACCACACTATGCCCTTGCTGAGGATGGCAAATGGTGGGTATATATCCGCGTGAAGGATAAAAGCGTATTGGCCAGCAAAATTGTGGTGGATGTGTTAAAACAGTCTTCGGCAAATGAAGGTGTGATGATAGCTTACTCCGAAAAAGAGACTGCCCTGTTAAAATACCTTGATGTTAACCCCCGTATCAATATTAAAGAGTATTGCGACCTGAGCAAACTGAGCCGTAAAGGTGCCCAGCGTATCATTGTTAAGCTGGCATTGTCAGGTGTTATTAAGATCCATACTACTGAGAAGGAAGAGTACTATACGGCGTGCTGATTTTACAACCCACTCACCCCACCAGATATCACAAACTTCATCATGTCGGCAGCGCTCTTGTCGATAGGTTTTACTTTATCGGCAGATACGATGACCACCTGCCCGGCAAAAGAATAGGAATACGGAAAATATACAGCCACTTCGCCGGGAAGGCCAAGTGAACCCAGATCACGCTGGGTAAGGAAGCCTATCTTTTTCAGGCCAAACTCGTTCACGGTGACTAAAACAGGTTCGTTAAACTTCTTTTCATCGCCAACAAAGGCTTCGGTAAGGTCTTTAATGGAACTGTACAGAAACTTGAATAGCGGCAGGCGGTTTATCCAGCGGTTAAACCATTGTTTTATCGGGTCGGTAATAATGGTGGTTACAATAAATCCCGAAACGAAGAGTACAAACAACACCAGCAGAATACCCAGCCCGGGGATATAGATGTGCTTCCCCTCAATAAGCAGCAGGTTACTTACATTCAGCGCGTTATCCACACTTGAAATTGCCCAGAAAATAAGGTAGAACGCCACGCCGAGCGGTACTACGATCAGTAATCCTTTAATGAAATAATTAAACAGGGCACGGAATATCCGATTCATGGCGGCATGTATTTACTCGTAAAAATACACCCTTTTTACCCGTTGCGAAACATTTGTTAATATTTCGTACGGAATGGTACTGATCTGCCGGGCCAATTCTTCAATTTTATGTTCCTCGTTGAAAACGATCACCTCGTCCCCTTCTTTTACACCAGCTATACCGGTAATATCTATCATGCACATATCCATCGAAACATTGCCTACCGTTGGCGCCAGAGTACCATTTACCAGCATTTTACCTACACCGTTACCAAAGGCGCGCAGGTAGCCATCGGCATAACCAATTCTCACAGTAGCTATTTTACCATCGCTTGTTAAGCTACCATTGCGGTTATAGCCAATAGTTTCGCCGGCCTTTACAGCTTTTATTTGCGATATACTGGTTTTGAGGGTAGCTACGGGCTGCAGGGGGCTAACTTCGTCTTTAATGGCGCTGTCTATCCCGTAAAGGCCAATACCCAGCCTTACCATGTCCATTTGCGCTACGGGCCAGCGGGAAATAGCCGAAGTGTTGGCGATATGTTTTATCACTTTATAACGCAGAGATTTTTCAAGCTGGTGATAGATCTTTTCAAACAGGCGCAGTTGTTTCAGGGTAAAATGATCGTGTATTTCGGCATCGCTGGCAACCAGGTGCGAGAATACCGATTGCACACGGATGTACTTATTGTTCTCGAGCAGATCGCATAAATGCTCTATCTCAAACTCCTCGAAACCGAGGCGGTGCATGCCGGTATCAATTTTAATATGGATGGGATAGGCCGATATTTTTTTATGAGTAGCGAATTTTATAAAATCGTCGAGCAGTTTATAGCTGTAAATTTCGGGCTCCAGGGTAAACTCTACCATCTTATCAAAAGCTGATGGCTCGGGATTAAGCACCATTATCGGCAGGTTAATGCCGGCATTGCGCAGACTGATACCCTCGTCGATATAAGCCACAGCCAGGTAATCTACCTTGTTAAACTGCAGCATATTGGCAACCTCGAAACTGCCACTGCCATAACTAAAAGCCTTAACCATTGCCATAAGCTTTACGCCCGGCTGTAGTTTAGATTTGTAAAAGTTAAGGTTACTTTGCAACGCGTTCAGGTTGATTTCGAGTACGGTTTCGTGGGCCTTTTGTACCAACGCTTTGCTGATGCGCTCAAACTCAAAACTGCGCGAACCCTTTATCAGGATGGTTTCGTCCTTAAAATTTAATTCTGGCAATTGGGCGAGCAAGGCATCGGTATCGGTAAAAAACAAGCTTTCCTTCGCTTTGAATAACCCTTTATGCTCATACAGGGCCTTGCCTACACCAATAAATTTGTCTGTTTTTTTCTCCTTTATTAAGCCCGCTACCTTTTTATACAGTACATCCGGATCAAGGCCCGACTGAAAAATATCCGACAGGATAAGCGTGCGTGTAGGGTGCTGGTTCTGCTGGTTTAAAAAATTAAGCGCTATTTCGAGCGATTGTATGTCTGAATTGTAAGAATCGTCAATAATGGAGCAATCATTAATCCCCTGTTTAAGCTCCATACGCATGCTTATAGGCACCAGGTGCTCCATACGGTCGTCGATAAGGGCAGGATCATAACCGAGGGCGAGCATAGTAGCCCAGCAGGTAATGGCATTCTCTACCGATGCTTCATCTACAAAGGGCACCAGGCATTCAATCTCTTTCCCTTTAAATTTACCGCGCAGGTAATAGCGTTTTGATATAATGGTTTCGCTGAATACATGCAGATCGGCTTCGGCAAACTTGCGGCTCCAGGTAAATTTGCGCTTTCCGGGTATCTTGCCTTTATAGGTATTCAGGGTTTCGTAATGATAAATAAGCAAGTCGCTGTGGGTAAAGAGCTTTAGTTTTTCGGTGAGTTTTTCTGAAGCATCTTTAAAACCCTCGTTGTGCGCGGCACCTATATGGGTGAGTACACCAACGGCAGGCTTTATCATGTGCTCAAGATTTTCCATTTCATGAGTGGTTGATATACCCGCCTCGAAAATACCAAGGTTGTGCTGCTCTTCTATTTGCCAAACCGAAAGTGCCACCCCTATTTGTGAATTATAGCTTTTAGGGTTTCGCACTATTTTTTTATCAAGACATAGTAACTGGTACAGCCACTCTTTCACAATGGTTTTGCCGTTGCTGCCGGTTATGCCTATCACCTCGAGGTCGAACTGTTTGCGGTGATGGGCGGCCAGCTTTTGCAGAGCCTTTAATACGTTGCTTACCACCAGGAAATTAGCTTTGGGGTACGCTGCTATATCTTTTGGTATATGTTTAACTATAAAGTTATGAACACCGGCTTTGTATACTTCGGGAATAAAATCGTGCCCATCGCGCCTGTCGCTTAAAGCAAAAAACAACGAGGCCGCGGGGTTATTTATTTTACGGCTATCGGTTAACAGGTTGCTGATGGTGCTATCGTCGGTAATGTTTCCGCTTGCGCCGACGATCTGCTGTATCCGGCTAATAGTATAAATAGTGCTAAGCATGTATGCGAATTTGAAGATATTTATTGTGATAGAAGAATTTTAACGAAATTTGGTTTGCATGGATATTGAAAACAAGCCCGCAAAAATTACCGACCCAAAGATAGGGCTAACCAAAGCCGAACATTACTGCGCTTACCAGGAACGCGCCCAACAGGAAGTGAGGAATAAATTATATGATTGGGGGCTGTATCCTAAAGATGTGGAGCAGATCATATCCAACCTGATCGAAAATAACTTTTTAAACGAAGAACGCTTTGCCAAAACCTATACCAAAAGCAAGTTTAACCAAAAAGGCTGGGGCCGGGTAAAAATTAAGCAGGGACTGAAGTTTAAGAAAATACCCGATGTACTGATCAGGAAAGCGTTGCTGACCATTGACGGAGATGATTATTTGGCTACGCTTAAACAAATCCTGATAAAGAAAGCAGCATCAATAAAAGAAAAGGAAGATTATAAGCGCAGGTATAAACTGCAGCAATATGCCATGAGCCGTGGTTTTGAAAGTGATGTGATAGCCGATGTTTTGAAAAGCAATGAAATATAAAATAGCCACACTTAACAACGAATATAAAATGTGTGATTAAAAAGATTAGCTTTGTAAATAACACTAAAAAAAATCGTATATTCATAAATGGCTAAATCAGTAGAAACTTACAACAAGAAGGAACGGGAAAAGAAAAAATCCAAAAAGCAGCAAGACAAACGCGAGAAGGCTGAAGAAAGAAAAGCAAACTCGGGCAAGGGCAAAACCCTTGAAGATATGATGGCTTATCTGGATGAGAACGGAAATATCACCTCTACCCCTCCAGACCAGAGTAAAAAGAAGAAAATAGCTGTTGAAGATATACAGATATCAGTACCTAAGCAGGAAGCCGCTATTCCTGATGATCCTTTCAGAAAAGGTACGGTTACATTTTTTAATGAAAGCAAAGGCTTTGGCTTTATACAGGACAGCGTTTCGCAGGAAAGTATATTTGTGCACGTAAAAGCTTTAGAAGAAGCCATAGGCGAAGGCGACAAAGTAAGCTTTGAAACCGAGCAGGGTTTAAAAGGATTGAGCGCCATAAAGGTTAAAAAAGTTGTAAAGTAACACATACAATATATCAGTAAAAACAGCCCGATACCATCGTATCGGGCTGTTTTTGTTTAGGCTCTATCATGATACAATTTTCCTCTTACCCCATTGTTATGGGCGACACTAACAACCCCAAAACTTCATCTTGATTCTATCTTACCTGCAATAGTAATTTATCTTTGCCCCGCCGTCATCCTGAACCAGGCTAAAAAGTTATCCATGCCGGTACCAAAACTGCCGCGCCATTTAGTTACGTACTGATCCCAGGTTCGCTCCTGCCCTTCAAAATTGCTTCGTTTTATCAACTGGCCGGGCAAACGTATTTCGCCCGGGTCTATCACTATCGGGTGGTCGGGGTCTATTAGTTTAACATCGCTCCGGGCCGCATCGCTAAGGTTAAACACAATAAACAAACTGCTGCCCACAAAAGTTATCGGCGCGGCGGCCATTCTTGTGCGTATGTCCGTCAATTTTGGTATCAGTGCGTCCATCGCGTTGTGCAGCGGGCCGCGTGTCGCACCAGCATTCTTGGCATTAAAATCGGTCAGGTTTTCGGCATCAATATCGTAGCCTGTCTCACGGTTATCGCGCTTCATGTCTTTTATATTATGCTCAACCCGTTTAAAAAAGCGCATCATCAAACCCGCGCCTTCCAGCTTAAACTGCTCGGTACTTTTGGTGTAAGTACCAATTTTTATATCCATCACGCATTTGCGGTCGCGTTGATCGGGCGCCACCAACCTTTCGTCGTTCCAGCCAACGGTATCAATACATAGCACCCTTTGATTATCGGCGGGTGCAGGTATAGTTTCTTTTAAGCTAACCCAGCCACTTGCTATCCTCACCATATCTATCTTGCGGTTGTTTTCACGCGGATTAGTAGCCATTGTTTGCAATACCTCATGGTGGGGTGGCAAAATCGTATCAAGTCCCAATGCCACCCGGTTGGTATAAGTAAAAGCCTCCCGCTCCGACGAAAGCTTCACCCTGTACCGCCCATCTATCGTAGGCTGGTTAGGTTTGGTGCCCGCCAATTGCGCTACTTTTGCTCCTGGTGCTGTAATTACATTACCATTTGATTTGAGCTGTCCTAGCGTGGCGGAGGTTGCAGCAGCGTTATTACCCATCACATCGGCTTCTGTTTCAAGCCCGGCATCGTCATTAACCGCAACACCGCTTTTCAATTGCATAGTTGGCTTAACTTTTCCCTGCGCTTGCTGTACCACATGCCATGCTTCGTGTGGCAGGTGTTTCTCCTGGCCAGGGGCCACGTGTATATCAGTACCCTGCGCGTAAGCAAAAGCATTTAATTGTGCAGGTTTAGATGAGTTATAGTGAACCCTGGTATTATCCATAGAAAAACCGGAAAGGCTTTCGATACCCGATTTTAAATTATCGGGCAAACCGGTCTTATTTTCTTTTTTCTGGATAGCGTCCTGCTCACTCCGTACCTCTTTTTTTTGAGACACGGGTACGGCAGGCATAGTGCTTCCTTTGTTCCCTTGAGTATGGCCGGCAATTGCATTAGATGGCTGTTCTGTGCCTTTATTGGTCCGGGTGCTTCGCATATTTAAATTATATGGAGTATGTTATTTAAAAGTACCTATAATATTTTAATAAAATCATAATTTATATAAATCACGCTTATTACCAACCAGTGTTATCAACAAACTATTAAAAACAAATGAAAGAAATGTCCCAGCCATGTGTTATGATGCCATGAAGCAATAAATAAGGGTGCTGTGAAAAAAAATTAAAAAAATATTTTCATCATAAACTTACTGTAGCTTAATCAATTAAAGCATGCTTATGTGGTTGGATTTTTTTAATTGATGATTTTTTTGAAAAAAGTACTTGCAGGTATTTCAATTCTGTCTATATTTGCACTCCCAACAGCGAAACAGGTATAACAACCTTAGCTTAGGGAGGCTTGAGATAGATACCAAATTCTCAATAAAATATGCGAAAGTAGCTCAGTTGGTAGAGCACGACCTTGCCAAGGTCGGGGTCGCGAGTTCGAATCTCGTCTTTCGCTCTAAATCCTTTCTGACCAGCAGAAGGGATTTTTTATAAAAGGTGAAAACCTGCCCAGGTGGTGGAACTGGTAGACACGCAGGACTTAAAATCCTGTGCCCGTCAAAGGCGTGCGGGTTCGATTCCCGCCCTGGGTACAATCAAAAAATCGATAAAAAACCTGATATGAAAATATCGGGTTTTTTTATGCGGTTCGGTTCCGGCGCTGGGTAAAGACGCTTATCGTTTGATAAACGTCATTTATTTACAAAATTTACATTTTTATTTACAATCCAAATTCCCTGCGCTGAAAGATATCAAAGTAATTTTGCTGTATCAATTTTATAGGATATGAAAAAAATGAAAAGATTATTTGTATTTGTTCCGGCCGTCCTGCTGGTATTATTTTTATTAAATTCTTTTGTACTGAAAGAAAAGAAAACGCGGGAGAAAACAACAAATGCTAAATCGGGCGTTGTAAACATCGTTTTCAGATCTGCTGATGGCGGACAAACATGGCAGGACATTAGCGAAGGCCTGCCTGAAAAATTGCAGAGAGAAGGTGTGTGGAGTCATGGTTTATTTGCAAATGACCATGGGCTCTATTTACGTGCCGGCAATGGGGTTTATCACAGTGAACCAAATTCCACAACTACTTTTTGGACAAAAGAGATTTTCCCTGGTGAACAGCGTGAGATTGCCCCTGGCAAGAATGGGATATTTGCATATAATTTCAGGGGACAATTTTTACAAAAAATAAACGGAACGAGTGACTGGTCGCCCATGTACACGGACTTTCAAGAGCAGGCCGTCCGTATAGACAAAACGATAGATTGGATGTACAAGAATTATAAAGAGAGAGAAATACGCACCGTTTTTGAAACTGCCGGAGGCACAGTTTTCATTGGCTCCAACAACAGCCTTTTTAGATCCACTAACAGTGGAAAAACCTGGAAACAAGTGCATAGTGGAGACGGTTCAATGAAATTGGCAGAGTCGAACGGTGTACTCCTGACTACCAGCAAAGAGGGAATATTAAGATCGACCGATGATGGTCAAACCTGGGATCGTGTGATTGGTGAAGGAGGGGCCGGCATCGCTGTGGAACGTATAGATGGAGGATTTGCTGCTATAGTATACAACACAATAACCCAAACAAACACAATACACATTTCACTGGATAGTGGAAAAAACTGGAATACCATAGGGGAAGAACTTCAACCTTCCTGGATCAAACAAACATTCGGACTTCAATCTTCATTGAATATTTTGTCAATTAAACAAGTGGGCAAATATTTAATATGTGGTCGCTCAGATGGTGTATTCCGGTCATCTGACATGGGCAAAACGTGGAAATTGTTACTTCCTTCTACAGAAAACAGGGGCTTCAATTTATCTGTTTCAGGCAACGTGATTTATGCCATGCCAAATAAAGGATGTTGAAAATTCCAAAACGTTGGAAATCGATATCTTCGAGCGTACTTTAAAAAATCAGCACAAAGCCTTAATGTTGTCATATTAAGGCTTTGTTGTTTTAAACTCCCGATCTGTTTCTAATCATCCAATCCCTTACCGCTCAAAATTTTCGGGATGTATTTCTCCACTCTTTCCCCGCGCGTTTTTGCTTGTTTGGCTTGCGAGAAATGCAGCAGGTATGCTCTTTGCCGTCCTGGCGTTAATGCTTCGAAAGCTGTTTTGAGGGCGGGTATGCTATCTAATTTATGCTGAAACTCATCAGGCATCGTAAACTGGGTGGTCTTTTTCATTTCCACTTTTAAGCCGGCTTTCTCTGCTTCAATGGCTTCAAAAATATAAGCCTTGATGATGGCTTTTATCTCCACGATCTGTACATGGCTGGTGAAGCGTATTTGCCGTGCGGCCTGTACATTTTCGGTTTGCTGAATGAGGATATTATTGGCATCGTTCAGCAAGGCACCTTTAAAAAATAAAAGGGCGCAGTAGTCCTTAAAAGCATGTATCAACACAATGTTATTGCCATTCAGCGTATAGCAAGGACAACCCCACTTCAGTTCTTCGGCAAGGCCGCAGTCCAGAACGATCATTCTCAATTGTTCCAGTTCCTGCTGCCATTTTTTGGCCTTATTGAAATAAAAATCAACCTGCGGGTTCATATTGCTTGTTGCCATAGTGTTCTTCCTGCAAAAATCAGACCCTTAACGAGCCGCGGAACCCCCTGGCGGCATAGTACGATTCAGCTCCGTTGTGATAGGTAAAAACGGTATCGTAACGACGATCGCAAAAGATGGCACCGCCCAATTTACGGATATTGGCAGGTGTTTTTACCCAACTGGATGTTTTGGTATCGAAGTTTCCGAGTTGCTGCAAGTGGCGATACTCTTCTTCCGATAAGAGTTCGATGCCCATATCTTCAGCTACATCAATAGCCGTATTTTCGGGTTTAAATTCTTTGCGTGCCTCGTGCGCCGCCCGATCATAACACAAACTGCGGCGGCCTTTGGGGCTTTCGGCAGCGCAATCGTAAAAGATGTACTCGCCGGTTTTATCATCGTAGCCAACAACATCCGGCTCACCGCCTGTTGTTTCCATTTCATTGAGCGACCATAGCTTTGCGGGATGAGCCTCTAACCTGGTTTGCACATTGGCCCATTCCAAACCCTTATGGCGGTTCATGTTCTTTTCAAAACGAATTTTTAATGTATTGAGTAGCTCTTCGCTTTGTGGTGGCAATAATTCCTTTTTCATATTTATTCTATTTTAAAACCGTACCGTTAATTTTTCAGCGAGATTTTCGGGGACATTTGGATTTACTTTTAAAATTAAATCTTTATCAATGAAAGAAATTGTAGGTTGAATTGCTCTTAGTTTTTTTATTATTTCAGTGTCGAATGAAAGTAATTGCCTTACTAATTCACTTGCATCTGAATATTCTTTCTCAGAGGCCTCCCATAGTCCATGTCCATTTGCAAATGCATACTCAATTGAGAACAGATTGGCCAATCCTTCCTCTAAAACGTTAACCATTTTGCTTCCTGTAGGGCATAAACAGTGAATGGCTTCATGGGCAACTTGAAAAACTGCCCTATTCATATCATGTATGCAGTTCATTGAAATTTGAATTACGACATGTTTACAGTCACCCGGATACCAAATCCTTGGACGTCCATCTTGATTAAACTCAACTCCCAAAATTGTATATGAGTAATCTCGTTGCCCATACTTTTCTTCTGCTGCATTAAGAATTTGTCCCAGTTTTGATGTAATTGTCATGCTAACGCAGCCGTCTACTCGGCCATATGAAATAAAAATTGAGCTCATTATCCTAATATTTAATTTATTGAAATGATCTTTCTATCCGCAGGCCTGAAATACCAGGACAAAATAATAAAAACAGCCTGCATAATTGGGCCTATAATTTGCATTATGCCGTTATGGCCAATAGCCAGGTGCGAGATGAGGGCTCCCGTCATTAAAAAAAATAAACCGGCATAGGCCCATTCTTTAAGCAGTTTAAAGCCCGGAAGCAAAATAGCAATTATGCCAAGCACTTTCCATACACCGATGATGCACAGGAAATACACCGGATACCCTAAAGGAGTGATCAGATCGACCATTGGTTTGGTGCGGAATATTTGCTGTATGCCACTCCATAACATGCCAAAAGCCAATAAGGCCGTGGCTGCCCAATAGATTATTTTATTTCTCTTTTCCATGATGATGTTATTTTAGTTTGTTCAAAATGTCTTGTATGCGGTTATGCGCCATGTTTATGCCCTGGGCAAAGGGTAGCTGCAGCACCTGGTTTCTTTTTGCAGCAGACTCGTATATTACATGCATGTTAAGTTTACTGGTATTTGAGGTAAGCTGTTCAAACTCCAGTATCTCGAGTTGTACGCCAAAGGGCGTGTTCTCCATTTCAAATGTCCGGGTTATCTTTTGGTTCAAGCTAAACTCATGTATCGCGCCGTTAAATCTATGTTTGTTCCCTTTGGGGTCGGTTGTTTCAAACTGGTAGCCGCCGTGCTTTTTGTTCTCCAATTTCAGCACTTTGGTTCCCATCCATTGCTCCACAATTTCGGGTTCCATATAGGCTTTAAAAAGCAACTCCAACGGCAATTCAAATTCCCGGGTGATCAGCAGGTCCTGCTGCCCGTCCTGGGCATCAATTTTTGTTTTTTGTTCCATGTTATTCCTTTGGTTTATAGTTTTTCATGATGGTTTCGAGTATGTTGAACCTTTCATCCCACATTTGGCGGAATGGTTCGATAAAGTCGGCTACTTCTTTCATTTTTTTTGCATTGATATGGTAGTGAACCTCCCTGCCGCTTTGCTCTTGTTTAAGCAGCTCGCACTCGGTAAGTATTTGCAGGTGTTTTGAAACTGTTGGCCGTGCGGTGTCAAAGTTTGAGGCTATGGCACCCGCCGTCATAGCTTGCGAAGCTACCAACAGCAGTATGGCTCTTCGTGTAGGGTCGGCTATGGCCTGAAATACGTCTCGTCGTAAATTCATTATGTAGTTATTTGACTACAAATATATATGTAGTTATTTAACTACGCAAATTTTTCATGAGATTTTTCTGAGTGCACCCTACTACCCTATCTATTTCAGAATTAGCCAGTATTATTTTTCAAGAAACACTTTGAATTTCAAAGTAGATTATTAACTTTGCATTGCAAAGTACTTTTAACTCTATTTAAGTAACCGACAAAACATGAAAGACGAAATACTCAGCCGCCAGAACGATCCCGGACACCTCGAAAAAATGTACCGCAGTAACAAGGCAGTTTTTAAGCGGGAGTTCAGTACCTTATACCCGGAGCTTAAAGGCAACGTTCTCGCTGATTTCTGGAATGAAAGGCTGAATTACGAAAGCGACGAAATTAGCTGGGGCACAGGCAGGGAACTGTTGTGGGTGGTAATTGCTGCACTGCTGGCAGGTGTTATAGCGAAACTGCCGGCAATACTGGCTTTTGACGAAGAGCTTTTTTATACCAGGAACATTGGTTTTATCATCTTCCCGATGCTGACGGCTTACTTTGCCTGGAAGAATAAATTATCAAGCGGTAAAATCGCTTTTATTGTTGGCGCCGGGCTTGCGGGACTGATCTTTATCAACCTCTTCCCTCATGTTAAAAAAAGCGATACACTCATCTTATCGTGCATTCATTTAGTGTTATTTCTATGGTCGGTATTAGGTTTTGCTTTTGTTGGCGATAAGAGGAATAACGAAGAGAAACGGCTCGGCTTTTTAAAATATAACGGCGACCTGGTGGTAATGACAACCCTCATCCTGATAGCAGGCGCAATAATGAGCGGCATAACCGTAGGGCTTTTCTCGCTCATCGGTTTAGATATTAAAGAGTTTTATTTCAAAAATATAGCCATATTCGGGCTTGCCGCAGCGCCCATTGCAGGTACTTATCTTACCCAAACAAACCCGCAACTGGTAGGCAAAGTTTCGCCGGTAATTGCTAAAATATTCAGTCCGCTGGTGATAGTGATGCTGGTGGTTTATTTGATAGCCATAGTTTATTCGGGTAAAAACCCTTATAACAACCGGGAGTTTTTAATGATATTTAATGCTTTATTGATAGGCGTTATGGCCCTCATCTTCTTTTCTGTTGCCGAAACATCCAGGGCAACTAAAAGCAGTACAGAAATCTGGATCTTATTTCTGCTGTCGGCTATTACTATGTTAGTTAATTGCGTTGCGCTTTCTGCCATTTTGTTCCGGATATCGGAATGGGGATTCACACCCAACAGAACCGCTATTTTGGGCGGCAACGTTTTAATTTTAGTGAACCTGATCTTAGTGACCGTACAGCTTTACAAGGTACTTTCAAAAAGGAACGACATCAGCGGAGTAGGCAAATCCATCTCTTTATACCTGCCTGTTTACTTTGTATGGACAATTATTGTAACCTTTATATTTCCACTGATATTTAGCGGCAAGTAAATACCGATCAAAAAGATTTTTCACGGACTGCGATCAGCTGAATAGAATGAGAAAAGCCCGATACGGATGTATCAGGCTTTTCTGTTTTAGGTTGCCATTAGGCGATAGTTAATCCCAGATACCGTTCTGCGCGGTAAATATTATCGGCTGGCCGCCGGTTACCATAATGGTATGCTCGTGTTGGGCAACAAAGCCACCTTTATTACCGCTTAACGTCCAGCTATCAGTATGCGTATCGGCAATTGTCGACCGCGTTGAAATGAATGTTTCTATGGCTACCACCGAGTTCTTTTTGAAACGCGTAGTGTTAAACTTGTCGCAGTAGTTAGCTATCTCGTGGGGTTCTTCGTGCAAACCGCGACCAACGCCATGCCCCGTGAGGTTTTTTATTACCGTATAGCCGGCTTTTTTGGCTTCAGTTTCAATAAGCCTGCCTATCTCGGATATCCTGACACCGCCTTTTATGTTACTGATCGCTTTCCTCAATATTTCTTTCGATGTTTCTACCAGCCTGCCATGGCCGTGAATATCTTCGCCCAATACAAAAGAGCCGCCATTGTCGGCCCAAAAGCCATTTAACTCTGCCGATACGTCAATATTTACCAGATCGCCTTCTTTTAATATCTTATTGGCTAATGGTATACCGTGTGCGGCTTCCTCATTAATGCTGATACAGGTATACCCGGGGAAACCATAAGCTAACATAGGTGCAGAACGCGCGCCCATCTGTGCCAGCAATTGGCCGCCGTACTCGTCGAGTTCTTTTGTTGAGATGCCGGGTTTGGCAAACTCACGCATCTTTTTAAGCGTAATGGCAACCGCATCGCTTGCATGCTGCATTCCAGTTTTCTCGGCTTCGGTAGTTATAGACATCTTTAAGCTTTTATCTGCACAAAATTAGCAATTAATGTACTATGGCAGAATACGCGTGTATGTATTTACCAGGTTGCACCCCTCCTGCCGGTCAGATCATTGAAAATTATAACTGATCTCTTTGAAAGTTTCGCCGGAAGGGCTCAGATCCAGGAACCAGGAGTTACCAACGTTGGTTATGGTATAATAGAAGCCTACTTTTAAATCTGAGCTATCGTTGCCGGGCACCGCCTTCTCTATTACCAGCTTGTGTAAGCTGTTCGGGATATCCTTAATTTTCATGGGAGCAAATGTGGAGTCCCAGAGTACCTGGTTGGAGGTTTTTTGAATAGATACTTTAAATACAATGGTATTGTTATCTGCAGAGAAATCCTTATCGGTATAAAGGATAAACTTAACTTTCCGGGAAGAATTGTCGGTACTTACGGCTGTTTGCTTTTTGCAGGATGTGGCAATAAATACGGTAAAAATAGAGATGATAATAAGGTTAAAATGTTTCATTGTTAAATTGTTAATATATCTGTTTTGGTTCATATGCTATTAGATGCGATTTAATGATCAATAGTTACGCTGTTTATGGGGATATTAATCAGCACGACAGATCATATGATGCAGTCAGACAGGATTACGCAGGTTAAGGCTTAGTGGTTGCCTGGCATGGTTAAAATTACCTTGAGTATTTCCAAATCCCACCAAAAATCACTATATTGTAGAGAAAGCAGAATCAAGAAATGAGAATTAAGAGTCAGAATGAAATTCTAAGGCAAGTGTTGGTAGGTATACCCACCAATACTTACCTTATACCCACCACCCTATTTTGTTGGATTTACGAGTGATGTGATTTTAACATACAGATAAACAATAAGTTACAGTTATAAATTATGAAAATCATAATTCAACAAAGGAGAAAAGCATAAAAATACCGACAAATACCTACCTTTTTTGAAAATCCATTGCGAAAATGGTAAAAGTGGAAGTTAGGGGTAATTTGTTGATGACAGCACCAACAATGGCGGCGGGTTTAGGATGATCTTTGGCTATTACAAATTTGATAACCTGGCATCCAAAAAAGAAGTCAAAATACCTGTAAATACCTGTTTTTTGGAGAAACTTGTTGCGAAAATGGCAAAGGATTGGGCTTGGTATAAAGCGCAGGGTTCTCCCGTAAGGAAAACCCTGCGCATACAGTTGTATCGATTATTGTTTTACGGGTGCCGCTACCGGTGTTGCTGTAGTTATAGCGGTGCCGTTTATGAGTACGCTTTCGAGCGTGGTTTCTTTGAACCTGGCCAGGTCGTAATCAGGATTCTTGAGGCTTACGTTGAAGTTTTTCAGCGTAATGCCGCCAAAGGTTGTGCCGGGGTTGCCGCCAACTTTGCCCAAGGCGTTGCCTGTGCCTTTTACGTTAGTGATGCTGATGTTACGCACAAGCGATTTAGGTGGCTCCTGCCCTTTCAGGTCGAAATACTGGGTCCATGGCGCAATGCTGAGGATGGTAACCGGGCCATCGATGATAATATCGTCAAGGCTGATATTCTCGTATTGCTGCGGGGTATCGGGGCGCAGTTTTAGGCGCAGTACGGTTGGGCCCTTGGTGGTGCAGCGTTTGATATCAACATCGCGTACTATGGTAGCTTCGCTGCCGCAGGTCATGATACCGCCGCCGGCTTCAAATACGCAATCGCGGATGTGGATACGCTCTACCGGCGGGCTATCTTTATCCTGCATGGCAAAGGGGCCCTTGGAGCCTTTCAGGGCGATATCATCATCGCCAACGGAAAAGAAGCAATTGCTGATGGTAATATCCTGCGAGCTGTCAACGTCTATCCCGTCAGAGCTTGGGGCATGATCGTCTGGTACGGCGCCATGCGGGGCCTGGAAACGGCAGTTATCAACCGTAACCTGCTGGTTGCGGTACAGGTGCAGGTTCCAGAAGCCTGAGTTATAAAAGGTGATGCCTTGTATGAGTACATCGTGTGAGTTTTGGATAAAGGTAAGACGCGGGCGCTCTACACTCAGGTTGGTGGTGGTACGGTCGGCAGCGCGGCGGCTGTAAAACAGCTTCCAGAAAGGTTCGCCGTTACCGTCGAGCGTGCCTTTGCCGGTGATGCGGAGGTGATCTACTTTATCGCCGTTCAGCAGGGCAGCGCGCCACGGCTCAAAGTGCCCTTCGATGCGTGTTAATGATTTGGGATAGTCGTTGATGTTTTGCGATCCTTTAAGTACGCCGTCTTGCTGTATCTCGAGGTTAACACCTGGTTTCAAAAAAATGGCACCGCTTAAAAATACGCCCTTAGGTATTACAACGGTACCGCCGCCTTTTTTGGCGCATAGATCTACCACGGCCTGGATGGCTTTGGTATTTAGCGTGGTTCCATTGCCAACGGCACCGTATTGGGTAACATTATAGCGCTTAGCGGGAGGAGTTGCACCTGCAAAAGCGCAGTTTATAAATAAAACGGAGAGCAACAGTAAGGCAATAGATAGCTTATTTCTCATTTATATTGGCTTTTATTGGGTTTAGGAATCGGGTGATAAATTTATTGTTATATATCATACCTGTCATCCTGTTCTATCCTGTTAATTGGTTTTGTAACTCTAATATTACGTGGTAAGCATTCGCGGATAGATACAGAGATGACTTTCCAAAGCTCAGGAAAAATCGTTATATTGTAAAGAAGATGAGCCGTAGTTAAGGTGGGAATAATAAAATTAAATAGCCATATTTTTGCAAGCCGGCGATATAAAGCTGTTATCTTTTAATAATTTTACCGCAACCATAAGCTGGAAAATGACCGAAGAAAAAATACTTACGCTTCACCCTTTAGGCAAAAGCGGTAAAAATATTCTGAAAGAAAAGTATGATGTGATAAAAGCGACCATTATAACCGCTTTACATGGCCGCGAACTCAGTCATAATGAACTGACCGCCCAAATTGTAGCAGGCCTTACAGGCAAATTTGAAGGCAACATTGGCTGGTATACTGAAACTGTTAAGCTTGACCTTGAAGCAAGAGGCTTAATAATACGTACATCAGATAAACCTCAGAAATATAAACTATCAGCATAAAATATCATTCCATCATTTAATATAAACCAATGAAAGAACCTAACGCTTTAAATAAAGTAGCCGAGTTTCACAGTACATTTAAACACCCGATAATTGAATCGCCTGCCATACCGAGTGAAAAGCGTTGCGATCTGAGGGTATCGCTCCTGGCCGAAGAACTGGAAGAATTACAGCAAGCCATAAAAGACAATGACATGGTAGAGATAGCCGATGCCCTGTGCGATCTGCAA
>Ga0207690_10000317_pt1 | contig 32562 bp, 27 predicted proteins | sample KBSC23metaG_FD_184315 | JGI IMG/M metagenome (GOLD analysis project Ga0207690, IMG submission 184315) | Corn rhizosphere microbial communities from Kellogg Biological Station, Michigan, USA - KBS C2-3 metaG (SPAdes) (version 2) | ecosystem: Host-associated > Plants > Roots > Rhizosphere > Soil ... | reverse complement strand
CGTGCCATAGATGCCGCCGGAGTAGCTGCAGATGCTTTCGCTTTGGTTTGTGCCGAAACAGATAAACTAAATGATGTTAATACTAATAGTGCTAATAAGGCTTTGTTCATAAATTGCATTGGTGTGTTCTGGTTTAAATTTATCATTTTCATAATACCAACCTCTAAAAAAGGTAGGTATCGGGTGGTATTGGTAGGTAAAAGTCGGTATTTTCAATCACCCACCTCTATTTTAATTATCAAATTTGCAATTCCAATACCGGCAAGCCGTGTTACATTTCCCCTGTCTGCCGACAGGCAAAGTATCTTCCATTTCACATCTTCTATCTAAAATAGTATGGGTAAATATGGGTATCTCAAAAAACTAATCTATCCGTCTTATTGGCTTATTATTCTCTTGTTTTCACCTGTTCTTTCACGCGCTGCTCCCGGCGCTATGCCCTTCGCCACTCCATACAAAAATACGAAATTCCAGTCTATTTTTTGGTATAAACTATACGGTAAATAGTGCCTTTATGGTCGTCTGTAACGTATAATGATCCATCCGGTCCCTGGGCCAGTCCGCATGGGCGGTGTACCGCCTGGTTAGGCGAACTGATGTCGCCTTTTATCTCCGAAAACCCATCCGCAAACACTTCCCAATCTCCGCTTGGCTTACCATTTTTAAATGGTTGGAACACTACAAAAAATCCTTTCTGCGGCTCGGGCGCCCTGTTCCACGAGCCATGGAAAGCGATGAAAGCGCCATTTTTATACCTTTCGGGAAACATCTTACCGGTATAAAACAACAAGCCATCAGGTGCCATGTGGCCCGGGTAGGCCGCTACCGGGTCGAGGTATTTACTATCGGCTTCTTTTTTGCCATCGCCGCCATACTCCGGGGCAAGCATTTTTTTGTGCTGCTGCCAGTCGTAATACAGATATGGCCAGCCGGCATTATCACCCTGTTTTAAGGCGTACATACACTCCGCAGGCAGGTCTGCCGATTGCTTATCGGTAAACAGTGCCGGGAAGATAGAATGCAGCTGATCGCGGCCATGCTGCATTACATACAACTGGTTATTCTGCTGGTTCCAGTCCAGGCCCACTACATTGCGCAAGCCTGTGGCATAGCGTATACCATCGGCATAGCTTTGATCCTGCTTGTTGATCTTAAACCGCCATATCCCCGCGGCAAATTCCAGCAAAGGGCAGCCGGGTATCCCCATGGATGCGTACTGCCTGTCCTGCACCTGGCACGAGTTGGAGTTAACACCAATGTTCACATAAATATTATCAGCATTATCAAACACGATGGATTTTGATTCATGCTGGCCGGTTTTTAACCCGGTGATAATGCGTTCCGGCTTTTCAGGGTCAATAACCTCTTTTTTAGCATCTATTTTATAACGGAACACTTCCGTATTTGATGAAGCATACAGGTAATCGTCTTTCATATTCATACCGGTACCGGGGTAATTGCCAAAGCTTGAGGCCAGCGTACCTTTACCCGCCGCATTCACTTTGTAATAATAAATTCCCTTGCCGTTCTTTACCTTAAACAACTTTACATAAATATTGCCTTGTGGTGTTACCACAATATGCCTTGGCATAGCGCCCGTTTCGGCAACTATTAAAGCGCCAAAGCCTGCAGGCAATTTTAGCTTCGCGTTATCAGCATCAGGTGTTACGTCTGTATCTGCCTTTAAAGCAAACAGCGCTACACTCATCAATATTACTGCCAGGGGCAGCACACATCTTATCAATCTGTTTTTCATAAGTTTCATTTAAGCTATAACGGTTATTTACCAATCGAGTTTTAATAAGGTAACACCCTGGCGCGGTAAGGCAATATTCACAACGGCAAGGCCATTTTTCGCATTCACCTTATCGGGATGTGGTACTGTTTTTAACTGGCCGGCCTTTTCCAATTCTGCAATTTGTGCTGCTGTAGGGTTTGCCGGCGAACCCATTTTTTTCCATACTTCGTACGAGTTACTATGCTCATTATCAATACGGTATTCCGTTACTTTTAAAGCCTGCACCATAGGAAGTCCGTTTATGGTAACCGCTACCGGCTCTGCCACGCCTTGCTTGTCTTCATCATGATAGTTCCAAATCATTACCGTTGCCGATCTTTTATCAGTAGCAGCCAGGGCGCCAATATCACTATGCTTACCACGGATGCTCGAATCGAGCACCATTTGCAGTGGGTACATCTGGCTGCCCTGCACGTCTACCCTGCTGCCCTTCATCATACCAAACATCCTGAACACATTCAGCACAGGCTTATCCACGCCGTTGGTAGCCAGGTCGCGGAAACCCGCGAACCAGGGCTGATCTTCAAACTCGAACGACCAGCTTACCGCGCCTATCAAATTGGCTTTGTATTTATCCATCAACATATAGGTACGCGCGAACGCGGCGGCGGTATAGCTGGAATACATGGTACCGTTACGGTAAGCATTCTCGGGGTTGGTTGCCATGCCGCAAGCCGCGCAGCCTTCGGGGTCCGATTCACCGATCACTATCGGGATGTCAGGCAAATTAGCAAACTGTTTTAACGATTTCATATGCTTGTTGATATCATTCATTTGACGACTGATGTTCATCACCACTGTACCATTAACCGACCGCGGCGAACCCTTGGCATGAAACAGAACCAGATCAAGCGGCGAGCCAACTTTTCCGGTAGCGTAGTTGGTATCGCGCAGGCAATGTTTTATAAATGCGGCCTCCCATTTTTCGGCACCGCCGGTTACGTTGGCACCGCCAATGCGGGCCGTTGGTAATGCTTTTTTAACGCCATCGGCAGCATAGTCATACAATTTGTAAAACTCGGGCACAGTACCTTTCCAGTACGCGCCGTTGGGCTCGTTCCAAACTTCCCAATACCAGCTTTCCACTTCTTTTTTTCCATAACGCTCCACACAATGTTTCACCCATTGGTAGCACAGCTCGCGCCATTTATTATAATCCTTAGGCGGATAGGCCCAGCCGGTTTCTATCGCGCTGTATGATACGCCAGGTTTCCAATTGTGCTGGTATGGTTCAGGATGTATAGATAGCGCCTTGGGCATAAAACCTATCTGCGCCAGCGGTTTCATGCCACGCTTTATGTAAGTATCAAAAATACTGTCTACAATGTGATAATTATAAATGGGCTTGCCATTCGCATCCTCGGTATAAATATTGGTCGATCCCCATTTTAAAGCGGGTGTGCCATCGCCGGATGATAACAGGCTATGCGCCCGCACATAAACCGGCACCGGGCTCAGGGCCGCTATTTCTGTAAGCAGCTTTTTGCCGTCCTTCATATAGGTATAGTTCGGTTCATCGTAACCAAACCAGGCCCAGATGGGGCGCATGGGGGCAATTTCTTTTTTAAGGTCTACTTGTATAGTGGCCGGGGTTTGTGCTTTCGCCACAAGGCAAGCCATGGCACAGGCTAACAATAAGCTGGTTGTTTTAAACATTGCTGGGATAATTTAGGTTAACTGGGTTTACAGTATATTACGAAGATATATAAATTGTCGTAATAACAATTAACCGAAAAAAATTATTTAAAAGACTCCATTACAACCTATACTAAACCGATTTAATAAGTTTAGTACGTATACTTTTACACCTATTAATACTGCATTTATCTTTTCTCAAAAAAATCAAAACATTAATTGCCCTGTTTTTCTTATTACTGTGCCGTATTATTAGCACCAGCCGCTATCTAAATTTAATGTTATGGAAAATCCGGTCATCATTCTCATCATTGTTGCTGCCGTTATTTTTATCGTTTTCCTGATCTGGAAAAATTACCAGGATAAAAGCGACACAAACCCTAAACTAACCGACGAACTCGAAAAGAAAGGAGAACAAGACGAAGAAATTAAATAGGGTAATTTTACTGAAATACATATTAAAAAATAAATTAGTACATTTGCGCCCTAAAAATCTTTTCTTTAAACATGAAATTATCTCAATTTAAATTCAATTTACCCGACTCGTTAATAGCACATTCTCCAGTAGAAAACCGTGATGAATCGCGCCTGATGGTTCTGCACCGTGATTCGGGAAAAATTGAACATAAAATATTTAAGGATGTTCTGAATTATTTTGATGATAAAGATGTAATGATCCTGAATAATACTAAGGTATTCCCTGCCCGTTTATATGGCAATAAAGAGAAAACCGGTGCTACTATAGAAGTTTTTTTATTACGCGAGCTAAATAAAGAATTACGCCTTTGGGACGTATTGGTTGACCCCGCCCGTAAAATACGCGTTGGCAACAAACTTTACTTTGGTGATGATGACCTGCTTATTGCCGAAGTAGTGGATAATACCACATCGCGCGGCCGTACTATCCGCTTTTTGTTCGACGGTACCGACGAAGAGTTTCGTCGTAACGTGGAGATATTAGGCGAAACACCGCTGCCAAAATACATTAAACGTAAAGCTACCGAAGAAGATAAAGAGCGTTACCAAACTATCTTCGCTAAAAACGAAGGTGCTGTTGCCGCTCCTACCGCCGGCCTGCACTTTAGCCGCGAATTGATGAAACGCCTTGAATTAAAAGGAATTAACTTTGCCGAAGTTACCCTACACGTTGGTTTAGGCACTTTCCGCCCGGTTGAGGTAGAAGATCTGACCAAACACAAGATGGATTCGGAGCAATTCATCATTGAACAATCGCAGGCTGATATAGTAAATAAAGCGATAGAAGAAAAACGCCGCGTTTGCGCAGTAGGTACCACTTCGATGCGTACCATCGAGTCTGCCGTATCCGCAAATAAAACACTGAAAGCCGCTAACGACTGGACAAGCAAATTCATCTTCCCGCCGTACGATTTCAGTATTGCCAACTCTATGATCACCAATTTCCACACACCGGAGTCAACCTTGTTGATGATGATATGTGCCTTTGGCGGATACGAAAACGTAATGAACGCCTACGAAGTAGCTATAAAAGAAAAATACCGTTTCTACAGCTACGGCGACGCGATGTTGTTGATTTAGTATTGTGATATGAGTATTGCGTAGTGCGATAAGAAATAGTTACCATGACTGATCAAAATCTCAATACGCAATACGCATTACTCAATACAAAGACCTACGCCATCATCGTTGCCGGCGGATCGGGCAGCCGGATGCAGAGCGCTATTCCCAAGCAGTTTTTGCTGCTTAACGGAAAGCCGATGATGATGTATACCATCGAAGCGTTTTACAACAGCCAGGCCAGTCCTGTTATAATCGTTGTGCTCCACCCCAACCAGCACGAGTATTGGAAAAACCTGTGTAAAGAACACGATTTCCGCATACCGCATCACCTGGCTAATGGCGGCGATACCCGTTTTCAGTCCGTAAAAAACGGCTTGAGCCTGATTGAAAGCGAATCCATCATTGCTGTACACGATGCAGTAAGGCCGCTCACTCCTACCGAAGTAATTGACGAATCATACCGCCACGCCGCCGAACACGGCAACGCTATAGTAGCCGTACAAAGCCGAGATTCTATCCGTCAGTTGAAAAATAATAAGTCGGCAGCGCTGTTGCGTGATGAGATATACCTTGTGCAAACCCCGCAAACCTTCCGCTCCGATATCCTGAAAAAAGCGTATGAGCAGGAGTACCAACCCAATTTTACAGACGATGCCAGCGTAGTAGAGCTATCGGGAGTTGATATCCATATCATTAATGGCACCTATACTAATATCAAGGTTACTTTCCCCGAGGATATCGCTATAGCGGAGATGATTCTTGAAAAATAGAATCAAGAGCCGGGTGCATTTCATCTGCACATACGCTCATTCACTCATTTGCACATTTAAAATTATCCCAACAGGTTACCCGTAAACTCCATCCTTATTTTAGTCTGAAACCCTTCTATGGTTTTAAATATTTCGCGGAGCGTTACCCGTTCTATCTTGGTCAGGGTATCCGGGTCTATATAATTATCGGGTGCGGCTTTATCGTGAATGATCTGCGCGGCTTGCTTGCGCAGGCGCATGCCCATCAGGTAATAGTACGATTGTATCAGCTCAAGATAAGCGCCTTCGGTAAATATACCTTTGTTTTTGAGTGCCTTTAGGCGCTCACCCGTATTCACCTCGAAAATATGGTTTTTAAGCGCATACACGCGCGCAAGGTCAACAATGGGTGTCATGGTGCGCTTAATATCAAAAACCTCCTGCGAGCCTTTTGTGAAGGTTTTGATGTTCTTAAAGAAAGTTAACGGCGGCTCGTACTGTAATGCGTTCTTGGCCATGTGGAAGAACAGTTTTTCCATCGGCTTTTTCAGTTCTTCATCCAGAAACTCTTTCAGTTCCGTCATGATAGATTCTTCACCATAGATCGACCGGCAATCAAAAAACGTAGAGAATTTGATCACACTTTCAGGCACACTTTCGGTCATCCAGCTCATATAATTGCGTTTCCAGTAAGACAGCGAATGTGTCCACTCCGGGTTTTGCGCCATAAAGCCACCCTCGCAATATACAAAGCCAATATAATTCAACCTGTCAGATACGATACGCCCCAGCTCGAGGAAATACTCCCTCGCCTCTTCGCGGTGCTCATTGGCCTTATCCTCGTAAATAATGGCGTTATCCTGATCGGTTTTAAAGGTTTGCTCCTTGCGGCCCTCGCTGCCAAGTACCATAAATACAAACTTGGCAGGCGGCGTACCTATTTCTTCTATCACACCCTCTATCACCTTCTGGGCAATGGTATCGGCTACGGTAGTTATCACCTGGTTAACTATTTCGGCATTTACGCCGCGGCCCAGCAATTGAGTAACCATTTGCGGTACAGCCTCCCATTTACGTTTTAGCTCAGCAACGGATAGTGCCAGCTTAACCGACTGTATAAACACCATCGGCGATTGTGCCTGGTCGCTCAGCAGCTTGCTCCGGCTGATAAAGCCCACATACTCATCTTCTTTTTTAATTAACAGGTAACGGGTTTTGGTACGAAACATCATCAGAATGGCCTCGTAAACATACGCCTCCGAATCGATGGATACGATGGGGTTATCCATAATATTCTTCACCGGGTCGTTAGCGTTCCCTGCTTTGGCAACTACGTTATCCCGCAAGGTAATATCGGTTACATAGCCAACTATCTTGCCGTCGCTGTCGTTCACAAAAATACAGCTGGTTTTATTGGCGGCCATTTTACGGGCGGCTTCAAATATAGGCGCATCGGCATTGCAGGCTATAATAGCACGATGCTCAATACTGCCTATTTTACGCGAGTACAACTGCTCCGAAGCAATATAGCTTTCCTCGAAAGTAGCAGGGCGCTTAAAAAAATGTGCGAACTCATCATTCAGCATATGCCTGCCAAACTCTGATGTAAAATATTGAAAAAAGTCTTCGTAGCTTTTACAAAGCGTCCTGAACTCTTTCCGGTTTAAAAAGTAAACCGTTGTGCCCTTTTTAGCAATTACCGTGCGGATAGACTGCTTGCGGTTAAGCAGCACCGAAATACCGCCGTAACAATATCCCGGCCCGTGTATTTCAACCTGGCGCTTGGTTTGGGCGCTATCATAAAAAAACGATTCGTACTCACCTTCGGCAATAATATCAACTCCGCGCATTTTTGATATCTCCTGCTGGTATATCACCGTATCCCTGCTGTAGCGTATCTCCTGCAGTTTTTCGGCTATCTCCAGCAAAACATCATCCGGCAATAAATCAAACGGCTCCGATCGCTTTAAAAACGCTACCCTGTTTATCATAACCAACGTGCAATTAAAATGGTGAGTACAAATAAAAACACAAAAGGCAGGCTACAACCACTTTGCAGCGACGTTTTTTTTGCCCGTAATCTTTCTGCCTGTTGCCTGTCAATTTTTTCATCATCAATGCTGCCCATGCGCACCAGTTCAAAAAAGCACTCCGCAGTGGCCAGGGCATCAACCATCGCGTTATGATGATTGGATAACTGCCTGTTAAACAATAGACTATATAACTGGTTTAGTTTAAGATATCGTGTTTGCGGGTTACGCAAAAAGTTGGTAGTACCAAGCATGGTACAATACATCGGCAAATTATCCATAGGCTGGTTTATACCCGTACGGTAAAAATCGGCGCCTGTAATATGAAAATCAAGCTCCACAAAATGCCCTACAACCAATGGCTGGTATTTGTACAGGTCATCGGCCAGGCGTTGCAATATATCTTTACGATACTCGCCATGCATATTTAAAAAACTGCGGGTAATACCATGTATCTTAAATGCTTCTGCGTTAATATCAAAATCATCATCTTTAATATAATGGTCTTCACGCTTAACTTCCTGCTGGTCGTTGGTATAAATGATCCATGAAATTTGCACCGCGTGGGGCCAGTTCTTATCATCGCTGTAAGGCAGATTCCAGTTTTTCGGTAAACCCGATGTTTCTGTATCTATAAATAACAAATATTGTTGCACGGAATAAAATTAGAAAATATTTGTTAGGTTAGTATGAACAAAAACTATGATATTGATCATATGACATTTAATGCGGATATTTTTATACTTCCCGGCCTGGGCAATTCGGGCGAACAGCACTGGCAATCCATTTGGGAACGCGAGCATGGCTTTACCCGCATCGAACAATCAGAATGGGATGCTCCTGTTAAAGATACCTGGATAAAAACCATTGATGATGCCTTGCAAAACCATGATCTGAGCAGGGTGATATTAATAGGCCATAGCCTGGCCTGCAGTACCATAGCGTTCTGGGCGGCAAAATATAATCGCATAATAAAAGGCGCCTTACTGGTTGGCCCAAGCGATACAGAGGCCGATACCTACCCGCCCGGCACAACAGGTTTTAAGCCCATGCCGGTAAACAAACTACCCTTCCCGGCAATTACGGTATTCAGTACCGATGATTATTACGTAACTACCAATCGCGCTGAATATTTCGCCAGCTGCTGGGGAACCAAAATGGTTAACATTGGCAATGCCGGCCATATCAATGTTACATCGGGATATGGCGATTGGGATGAAGGATTAAAGTTTTTACAAGAGTTAGATGCATAAAAAAGGCTCCCGGTAAACCGGGAGCCTTTTATCAAATAAAATATCTGTTAATTACAATGCGAAACCATAAGCTACGCGCAGGCCAACTAAGCCGTAATTACTACCCTGGCCCGAAAAGTTTTCATAACGCAGACCAACATCCAAGCCCTGGTTACCAGAATAGCCTATGCCTGGCGAAACAATAAGTTTGGTGTTTTTGCCATAGTTTGTTTCAAGCCCTGCACCAACTTCGCCACTTAAGTAGATGTTGGCGACCGGGTAAACCTTAAGCCCCGCTTTTAACGGTATAATACCCAGGTTATCAGGTTTTACTCCATTTGCAAGCTCTTTGGCGAAAACGCTGTAGTATCCTGCAGTAAGCATATACGAAAGATTACTTTTTGCGTCGTATTGTAACCGCGCAGTGCCGCCAAGGTCAAAATTGGAAAAGTTATTTAAATCACCTGTTGGAATACCGGCTTCAACACCAATTCCTAAACGCCATACGCCTTTAGAGTCATGACCGGTAGTTTGTGCTTTAACATTCGATGCGAACAGGATGGCCACCGCTGCAAAAGCTGACGTGATCCATTTTGTTGAATTTTTCATAATCGTATTTTTTTGTTTGTATAACATGATTTTAATTTTATAAAATCATCCATACTTAACAAATACGCTGCCATAAATGGCATTATAGTGCCAAATAGCATTCAAACAACTAAAAATCAATTAGTAATAAATGCGTTTAACATTTGTTAATATCTCTTGTTTTTGCACTAAAAACTGATAAAACTGTCCGAATTACCTGACGATTATGCATTAAAAAAGCGATGGATTTGCCATCGCTTTTTGTTTGTTGGGGTAAGTGTTAATGGATCAGGTGCTTTTGTACTATTACGCCAAATTCCTACCCGCGTTAACAATGCCATATACCGTTCTTACTACCAGCTTATTATATACCGCGTAAAACTTATCATCGGGCGGTAAGGTATTGAGTTGCTGTAAGGCAAAATGCTGTAATATAACCAGCGGCAATACCACCTTCTCGCGTATGGCGATTGATTTGCGTTCAACAGGGTATTCCTGCATCAGTACATCGCTGTCGGTTAGACTAAGCAACAGTTCGCGGGTAAGTTCAAATTCGTTTTTCAGCTTTTTCCAGAAACCGCCGAATGTGGGATCGGATTCCAGATAAGCGGTGATGCGGAAATCAGATTTTGACATCGACATCATACAGTTATCTATCATGGTTTTAAAGAAACCCGATACCTGGTACAATTCTTTCAGTTTATCCCAGTTCCCGGCATCTTTCATCTGCTGCAAAGCGGTGCCTACACCATAAAAACCCGGTATATTTTGTTTTAACTGGCTCCATGAGGTTACAAAGCTAATGGCACGCAGGTCTTCCAGCTTTAGTTCGGAACCGGCATTACGCTTTGTAGGGCGGCTGCTGATGTTGATGTTAGACAATAGTTTGAGCGGGCTCATTTTTTCAAGATATTTTAAAAAGAGCGGATGCTCGCGCAGCTCCATAAAGGCGGTATGGCTTGCTTCGGCTAATTCCGAGATGATATCTTTGTGCTCATCATCGATCAGATCCTTAGTGTCAGGATTCAGTGCTGATACGATGCCCGCGTTGATGAGCTGCTCCATGTTAAAGCGGGCGGTTTCGAACGAGCCGTATTGCGAGCTTACTGTTTGGCCCTGAACGGTTAACTGGATATGATCGTTAGCGATTTCTTTACCCATTGATGAGTAAAAGCGGTGTGTTTTACCGCCGCCGCGTGCAGGCGGGCCGCCACGGCCATCAAAAAATGCTAATTGTATGCCGTATTCGTGGGCTTTGGCCGTTAGTTCAACTTTAGCTTTGTATATCGACCAGTTGGCCATCAGGTAGCCACCATCTTTGGTGCTATCCGAGAAACCGAGCATAATGGTTTGTTTGTTGCCACGACGCTGCAGGTGCTCTTTATAGAACGGGTGAGTGTACAGGCGTTCCATTACCTGAGCGGCTACAGCTAAATCGTTCACTGTTTCAAACAGCGGCATAAAATCAACACTCAGGTTTTCTTTTTTCCATCCCGACCATAAGAACAGGTTCATGAGCTGCAATATATCCGATGCCTGCTGGCAGTTGCTGATAATAAAGCGCTGGCAGGCCTTTTCGCCGCTCGCTGTTTGTATCTCTTTCATCAGTCGAATGGTGCCAAGGGTGTCTTTCACCATAGCATCGGCGTCTTCCAGTGGGTTGTAGTTAATTTCGGTAAACTGTATAGCCTTTAGCTTGCCTTCTTCGTCCAGGTCAAAATAATCAGGTTTAACCAGGTTTTTTAATGAGCTGTTCTCTATGCAGTATTTATGTACGCTGCGCAATACGCGGCTATCCTGCCTGATATCGAGCGTTGCAAAATAGCAGCCGAATAATTTAACCTTGCGGATAAGGCTATCCACTAATTCAACAAACAACGAATAATGATCGTTAACCAAAACCTCTTTCACCGTGTTGAGGTAAGTTAAAATTTCGGCCTGTTGATTTTGTGGTTTCGGGTTTATGTTGAACGCGTTCTGGTAAAGTATTTTTTCGAGCGCGCCCATAGCTTCGTTCACGCCGCGGAAAGTAATACGTTTTTTAAGCGTACGAAATTCCCTGTAATAACATCTGAACAGCACTTTGCGTAAATGTGCCGCAACGGCTTCGGTACTTTGTACGGTTACGTTAGGGTTACCGTCGCGGTCGCCGCCGGGCCAGAAGCCCAGTTCAATAGCCTGGTGGTCATTTTTGCTGCCAAGATCAAACTCTTCATCAAGACGGGTTTGTATGGCACCCGCGGCAAAATAAAATATATTCTCCAGGAACCAGGCAAGGCTAACAGCCTCGTCAACAGGTGTTGGCGATGTTTTGTTAAAGAAAGGTGTCTTACCCAATTGCTGCAATAACAGGTTTACCGAGTTGATGTCATCGTGCCTTAAAGCTTCGCTCAGGTCGGTCATGATACCTAATACCGGGCCCGGATAAAACTGTGTAGGGTGTGCGGTAAGCACTAAGCGCAGCGATAGTTTTTGCAGCTTTTCGCCAATGGTTTTGCGCATTTGCTCACGCGCGGTAGCTTGTTGCAATAAGCTTTGTATGGTTCCGCCTTCGTCGGTATAGCCTAACTTGGTAAAAGCGGCGTCTTCTATCGAATCAAACAGTACTACCTGGCGTTCAATGTATTGTATAAAACGAAACAGGCGGTTAAGGCGCTCTTCGCGGTCAATATCCGGCACATATTTTTCAAAGAATGTACGGATGATATCGAGCGGCGATAGTTGCTCGGCAGCGCCTTGCTCACAATGCGAACTAAAAAAGGGCAACAATATGCCGGTATCTTTAACCTGGTAAAAAGGCAGCGTTAAAAACAGACTGTTATATAACTCAAAACGTGTAACAACCTCCTGGTTAAAAGCGGTTTCTTTTTGGCTGAGTTTTGTAACTGAAGTCATAGTTGATTTTGATAGTAGTTTGGTTGAAATTTAGTCTGTTTTTTACACTTTTTGTAACAAAGGCTGAAAATAGTTAAAATACTTTGAAATTTATCGAAACATACTTAATTTCTACAGAGTTTGTATACTATTTTATTTACAGGCACGCATTTATATTATTTGCCGGCCTGTTTGCTGTAACCTATATTCGTACATTCAATCTGCATGAGAAAACACACCCGCGAGATACAAAGTTTTTTTTATAGCCAATATTTTTCCGACGGGCTGCGCATATCTATCGGTGTATTGCTGCCTTCGCTGGTATGTGTAAAGTTTGGCTTGCTTGAAACAGGCCTTACCTTATCATTAGGCGCTTTATGTGTGAGCGGGGCAGATAACCCGGGGCCGGTATCGCATAAGCGTAATGGTATGCTTATTTGTAACGCGCTCATGTTTGTGGTGGCCATAGTTACGGGTTTTGCCCGGATGAATGTGTTTACCCTGGGCATCGAAATTGTGGCCTTCGCGTTTATATTTTCCATGTTAACGGTGTATGGTAACCGTGCGGCATCCATTGGTACCTCAAGTCTGCTTATTATGGTGCTGATGATGGATAAGGCACTTGAGCCATCAGAAGTGTTGGGCTATAGCGCCACTATATTAGGCGGAGGCGTATGGTATATGCTGATGAGTATCGTGTTTTTCAGCATAAGGCCATACCGGGCGGCGCAGCAGGCATTGGGCGAGAATTTGTTAGAGATATCTAAATTTTTGAGGCTTAAAGCCAATTTTTACCTTCCGGGGATTGATATTGACGAGAACTATCATAAAGTAATATCGCAACAGATACATGTAAGCCAAAACCAGGACTCGGTGCGCGAACTGTTATTTAAGAGCCGGCTTATGGTAAAGGAATCAACCAACGCGAGCCGTTTGCTGATACTTACTTTTGTTGACGCGGTAGATATGTTTGAGGCCATGATGGCTACCCACTACGATTATTCTGAACTGCACCGCAAGTTTGAAACCACCGGCATACTGGAAGAGATGGGCGCCACCATAGTACATATTGCCGATGAACTGGAGAATATTGGCTTTGCCATACAATCAAACTCGCGCTACCACCATGTAAGCGATCTTAACCCCGAGCTGGAAAGGCTGAAGACAAAAATAGATACCATCGGCGCAAGCAATAAAGAGATAAGCACACTGGCGCTAAAAAAAATACTGATCAACCTGCGTAACCTTAGCCAGCAAATGGTTAATATTTATAATTACAACAATTCAAAATCAGTTGTATTGCTGGAGAACCGGAGCAAAGTGGAGTATTCCAAATTTGTAAGCAGGCAAGAGTACGATCCGCAGATATACCTGGATAACCTGGCGCTTAGCTCATCCATCTTCAGGCACTCCATGCGGGTGGCGCTGGTATGTTTGGCGGGTTTTATAACCGCAAAAACCATTTCGCACGGGCACCACAGTTACTGGATCATGTTAACCATTATTGTGATATTAAAGCCAGGCTTTAGTTTAACCAAGCAGCGCAATTACCAGCGTTTGCTGGGTACAATTGCCGGTGGCTTGCTTGGGGTTTTGATATTAACCTTTATCCCGGATAATACGGCTCTGCTTATTATACTTACGGTATTAATGATAGGCGCGTACAGCTTTCAGCGCATAAATTATATTGTGAGCGTAATTTTGATGACGCCTTATGTGCTGATATTGTTCAAGTTTTTAGGTATCAGCAATGTGGTACAGGAGAGGATTGCCGATACCGCCATAGGATCGGCCCTGGCATTTATTTCGAGCTACCTGATATTGCCCACATGGGAAGCTTACCAGATAAAAGAAAACCTGAGCGATGTGCTGGGGGCCAATATCAATTACCTGCTTAAAGTTGCCGAAACACTATCGGGCAAGAGCGTTAATATTACCGAATACAAGCTGGTGCGTAAAGATATTTATGTAAAATCGGCCAATTTATCGGCGGCTTTTGAGCGGATGACATCCGAACCTAAAAAACAGCAGCGGCATTTAAAGGATATTCACAAGTTTGTGGTACTGAACCATATCCTGACATCCTATATCGGGACTATAGCTTCATCGCTGCTGAATAAGGGTGTAGATACGGTACATCCGGAAAACGTTAAACTGATAAAACGCGCTATCAACATACTGAACGAAACACTTAAAAAAGTACAGGATAAAACTGATGAATTGCCCAAATTGAGTAATCCCCCGGTAATGCCCCCATCGGAAACCACGATGGATTCGCACCTGCTAAAAGAGCAATTAGAGTTTGTAACTAAAGTGAGTCTCGACATCGCCAAAATAACAGATGCGATATTGGAGTAAAAAAAATTATATAACGATGTCCAATTTTTAAAATACCGATCGTCATGGAGGTATAAAAACTAAAAAGCAACATTATGAAAGAATTTGTATTGATCTTCAGAAATCCGAATGACTCCGCCGTAGCGCAAATGTCATCAACAGAAATGCAAACCATTAGTACCGAATGGCAAAACTGGATGGGAAGCATTGCCGCCCAAAACAAATTGTCGAGCCGTGGTTACCGCCTTGGTTTTGAAGGTAACACCCTGAAAACCTCCAGCGTAATAATTGATGGTTTTTTTGCCGAAATTAAAGAAATAATCAGCGGCTTGATTGTAGTGAATGCAGATTCGCTTGAAGAGGCTACCGAAATTGCTAAAGGATGCCCTATTTTTAATGTAGGAGGTACGGTAGAAGTACGCGGCGTGGTGATAATGAACATGTAAATTTACAGGCAGGGCCCTTAGCGGGCCTTGCCTTACTACTTATGTCTGAAAAAGAGCTGATACCGCAACTGTATCGTACAGAGTTCAGAAAACTGGCTTCGGTATTGTGCCGTTCATTTGGCCTGGAATACATGGAACTGGCCGAAGATATAGTAAGCGAAACCTTTTTACTGGCCGCCGAAACATGGGGTATTAACGGTTTGCCGGATAACCCGGTAGCATGGCTGTATGCGGTAGCCAAAAACCGTGCTAAAGATCAGCTTAAAAGGAACGCCATATTTCAAAATAAGATCATACCGTCGCTACAGCAAAATGATGACCGGGAGCCGGAGGTTGACCTTTCGCAACAAAACATCGCGGATAGCCAGCTGCAAATGATGTTTGCCATTTGCCACCCCTGTAATCCGCCCGAGGCGCAGATTGGGCTGTCATTACGTATACTTTGCGGTTTCGGCATTGATGAGATAGCCGACGCGTTTTTAACCAATAAAGAAAATATCAATAAAAGACTTTTCCGTGCCAGGCAAAAGCTAAAGGAAGCAAAAATTGAAATAGCGTTGCCACCTGCTGCCGAGATAGATAAACGGACGGAGAATGTATTGACAACCCTCTACCTGTTGTTTAACGAAGGATACTACTCCAAATCGAAAAATGTGGTTTTGCGGAGGGATCTGTGCCTTGAAGCCATGCGCTTAACCTATTTACTGATAGAAAATCCTGCTACTGATAAGCCCTTTGTAAACGCGCTGCTGGCGCTGATGTGTTTCCATGCATCGCGGTTTGATGCCAGGGTTGACCGGAATGGCGAACTTGTTTTGTATGACGACCAGGACATTAACCTTTGGAACCGCGACCTGATGGAAAAGGGGAATTATTACCTGAATAAAGCCGCTACCGGCGATGAGATATCTACCTATCATTTTGAAGCAGCCATTGCCTATTGGCACACTACCCGGTCTGATGACCGATGGGAGAATATTTTGCAGTTGTACAACAAACTGCTACAATTGAATTATTCGCCTATAGCGGCACTGAACCGTACCTATGCTTTGGGCAAAGTATATGGCAAGGCAATGGCTATAGCCGAAGCTGAAAAACTGAACCTCGGCAAAGATCATTTATACCATGTGCTGCTTGGCGACTTGTATACTGGTGTTGACCGGGAAAAAGCCCTCTCGCATTTAAATACAGCTTTAAAACTGACCAAATCTCCGGTTGACCGGAAGTCTATTTTAAACAAGATCAGTAAACTGGGCTAAGTTTTACAATAGCTCCGTTGCCAGGTTGGCCAGTTCGCTGCGCTCGCCTTTTTGCAGGGTAATGTGCGCGTATAAGGGGTGGCTCTTCGCTTTGTCGATAAGGTAAGAGAGGCCGTTGCTTTCCGCATCAAGGTATGGTGTATCTATCTGGTATATATCGCCAGTAAATACAAATTTGCTGTTTTCGCCTGCGCGGGATATGATGGTTTTTACCTCGTGCGGGGTAAGGTTTTGAGCTTCATCCACAATAAAGAAGATCTTGGTCAGCGTTCTGCCACGGATGAAGGCCAGGGGCGCTATGGATATTTTATCGGTAGCCACCAGTTCGTCAATTTTGCCTTGCATCTTTTCGTCATCAGCAAACTGATCTTTTATAAATTTCAGGTTATCCCAGATGGGGGCCATATACGGGTCGATCTTGGATTTTACGTCGCCAGGCAAAAAACCGATGTCTTTATTACTTAAAGGCACAATTGGTCGGGTAACATATATCTGCCTGAAGTTTTTGCGTTGCTCCAGCGCACTTGCCAGTGCCAGCAGGGTTTTACCTGTACCTGCATTACCCTGTATGCTCACCAGCTTAATATTAGGATTCAGCAAGGCATGTATAGCGAAAGATTGTTCGATATTTTTCGGCTGGATATTGAAAACGGGCTGCTCAACCACCTCTTCCAGCTGGCGGCTTTGGCCGTTATAAAACGCGGGGACAGACTTGCGTTTACCTTGCAGAATGTAAAAGTTGTTGTTCTGCAATTCGCTGTCAATGCCATCCGCGCCAAGCGTGCCCGCTTTGGTGAATTGTGTGAGCAGCGTATCGGCCACTTTGTTTATGGTGGCCTTGCCGGTGTACAGGTCTTCCAGGTTTTTTATTTTGCCTGTTTCGTAATCTTCGGCATGCAGATCGAGCGCTTTGGCTTTCAGGCGCAGGCAAATGTCTTTAGATACCAGGATGACCTTTTTATCAGGATTATCATATTGAAGGCTTAAAGCCGAGTTCAATATGCGGTTATCCATTTTATCGTTACCAAATATTTCTTCGGCATCGGCATGGATCTTTTTATCGATAATTACCTTAAAATGGCCCTTGTTTTCACCATCAAGCGGCAGCCAATGACTGATGAGGTTATTTTTGGCGAATACATCCATCAGGCGGATAAAGCTGCGGGCCTCAAAATTGCGGGTTTCGTTACCGCTCTTCATGTTATCCAGTTCCTCTAAAACCTGGATGGGTATGGCTACATCATGTTCGTGAAAATTGTTGAATGCAGCGTGGTCGTATAATATAACCGATGTATCGAGCACGAAAATTTTGTGCTTCCCCTTTTTACCCTCTTTAAACATGAGGCTAAAATTATAAAATTAAGTTTAAAGCAAGGGAAGATGTGGAGAGAATTAAGATTGTTATAAAAGCAGAAAACGGAAGCCGCCTCTTTCGATTTGAATCTTCCGTTTTCCAACTTCGTGGTTTGCCGTAGCTCGCCAGAAGCGCCAAGGCTTTTCGTGTTGACCATGATCCGATATTTCGCCGCTTTTGCAAGCTTTGCTATCTGGCGATCTCTTACCAAAACCATTTCTCGACCCCGGAGGAGCTTTTGGAATGATTCCCGCAATACCTTTGTCGGCAATCACCTCATTTTTTTGATTTGCTAGCCTTTCGGGTCTCGCTTCGTTTTTGATGTGACCTGATGCTTTCTGTTGTTCTTTAGTTTGTTCGAAAACTCCCCCGATTCAATTTCCGGTCATCTGCCAGGCTGCCAATTACGTCGTTCTTGTTGATTTAAATGTAGGATGTTGTTTGTGTTTTGGCAAGAAAAAAATGATGCTTTTTATGAACAGGTTATTAACCTTAACCGGTTAGTTGTTAACAGGTTATGTGTACTACAAAGTTTGATTTTACTGAGTTGTGCAAGTTTAGTTCAATTCGGCATAGGATATCAACATTTATCAAAATCCACAATTTTAAAATGAAAATGATAATGATGCACTGGTGAAAATTCCTGATTTTATGATTTTGCTGAATTTTATTGAAAATAATAGGTGTGCTTTTGTGCTTCTTTACATTAACCCTCAACTTTTTGATCTTAAATATTCCCTGTAAAATTTTTATTATTAGTTTTGCTGCACAACAAAAAATCAAACAGCATAAAAATAATGAGAAAAATAAGTTTAGCCCTGGTAATAGCGGTAGCTGCATGGTCAATACAAGGATGTACTGAAGATAGAGGTCATTCGTACCAAGCTAAAACCAAAGTAGATATTAACGGATTAGCATTTATAAAAACAGCGCACGAGGCGGGTTTAACAGAGATCGCGGCTGCAAAGATCGCCAAGAAAAATTCGACCAATGCCGAAGTTACCGGTTTTGCCGATATGATGCTGAAAGACCATGCTGAACTGCAAAAAGCAGTTGATGAGTTAGCAGTAGCTAAATTTGTTATCATCAGAGATTCTGTGGGTCACGACCATAAAGTAATACTGGATAGCTTGGGTAAAAAAACAGGTGCCGATTTTGATAAGGCTTATATGAAAATGATGGTTGCCGATCATACAGAAGCACTGGAACTTTTTGAATGGAACAAAACCAGCAATTACCCGGAAATAAGGGATGTGGTTAAAGGAGGTCTTGAAAAAATTGAAGATCATTTAAAAGAAGCTAAAAAAATTGCTGCAGGTTTAAAATAACCATAGGGCCTGCCTTTCTTTAATGGGCGCTTCTGCAATAGGGATTACATCTTTTTTTGAACAAGCAGCAACTACAACCAATTAAAATAGCCCTGAATAAAAAGTCATATTTTTATTCAGGGCTATTTTAATATCTTTTATTAACTACAAACCCCATATAAAACGAAAACGGAAGCCGCATCTTTCGAGTTGAACTTCCGTTTCATCCTTTGGTTTGCCATAGCTCACCGCAGGTTTATCAAGTTTTGTGTACCGACCGTGATCCGATCTCTCTTAGCTTTCGCAAGCTTTGCGACCCGCAATCTCTTACTCCTTTAATTGTTTCCCTCCGTAAAGTTCCGCAATATAGTTGTAATGCCTTTTTTAGCATCTCATTTCCACAGGTAACCTTGCGATCCCTTGTTTCTGATGTGATTTGAAAACTTCCCTTGATCTTTAGGTCTTCCGAAGATTCCCCCGATTCAATTTAAGATTTTCTGCCAGGCTGTCAATGTACGTCGTTCTTGATGATTCTAAGGTAGTATGTTGGGGCACATCTGTCAAGTAAAAAATGCAGTGATTTATAAACAAGGTTATCAACCAAAATTAATAGTTATCAACCATCGCAAAATATTGTAACTATCAGTTTAACTGTTAATTATTAGGATAATATCGGAGTTATTAACATTTTTAATGTTCACAGGAAAAATAAAAAAATCGAAATTTTACAGCCAAAAATCGGCGCATTTTTATCATATTTTAAATTTTCTTTAGAAAAACCACGCTTAAAAACTAAGCAATCAGCACTGCGCTAAATCCATTTTATTAAAACTTTTTACCCTATCGCGGCTTGTCTGTTAAAAGCAATACGATCATGGAAAAGTTATATACCGCTGTAGTAACAGCAAAAGGCGGCCGCGACGGCCATATCAGATCAGCCGACGGCATTATCGATCTCGATCTGAAAACACCTAAAGTCATGGGCGGCGATATAGATGGCTATGCAAACCCGGAATTGCTGTTTGCCGGTGCCTGGGGTAGCTGTTACCTCGGCGCGCTTGGTTCTGTGGGTAAACGCGACGGTGTTGATGTAAGTGAGGCGACAGTAGACGTGCACATCAGTTTTAACAAAGTAAGCGAAGGTTCTTTTATGCTTTCGGCCGAACTGCATGTACACATCCCCGGAATTGATAAAGAGCAGACCCAAAAACTGGCCGATGCCGCGCATAAAGGCTGCCCATACTCAAAAGCAACCCGCGGCAATATTGATGTGAAAATTATTGCTGATTAACAACCATCTATTTGGATACGTTTGCATCTAATTTCAATCCGTACAACCAAATGATTAAATCAGACGTTATTAGGATATGAACGATCAGGAAATAGAGCGTCTTATCAAAATAAGCTGCGAACGGCCCTTACTGCCCGAAACTTACGTACCCTGGCAAACAGCCCCGCAACCGGGAGAGGTATTTTTACCGGAATACCTGCAATCGCTGCAAGGCTTATCATTGTACGACAAGCTTTCGGATGAACAAAAACTGGAGCTTGGGCGCCACGAGATTGTTCAGGTGCTGTATTCTTACGGTTGGGGTGAAAGCTTGTTTTGTTTATTTATGAGCCGGTATTTGTTAACGCTCCCGCCGGATGACCTGGAACGCCGCTTTTTGGAGATAGAGGTTGCCGAAGAATACCGCCACCAGGATATGTTTAAGCAAACCATACAGAAACTAAACGGCCAACCTATTACACCTTCGGGGCCGCACCGCTTTTTAGGTTTGTTTACTGCTAAATTTATGCCGGTAGAACTGTTGTTTATGGGAAGCCTGGCTGTGGAACTGGTTACCGATACCTACGGCGACCATAGCCGTAAACACCCATCCTCCTACCTCGTACTAAAAAAAGTGTTCGACCTGCACAGTATCGAAGAGGGCCGCCATATTTACTTCACCAAAAATATGCTGAAACGGTATACGGATAAGGCCGGCTACATCCGCCGCAGTATTTACAGCTTTATCATCCTGTTTAACATATACTTTATTCGCACGCTATATGTGCGTAAAGAAATATACCGGCGCATCGGCCTTGAACACCCCAATGCGGTTTACAAGCAAGCATTTAAAAACTACAAAACCAAATTCATGCAAATTGGCCTGGCAGGCGTTGTTGAATTTGTAGACAGTTGGGGCGGATTTAACCGGGCAACCAAATGGGCCTGGCGCTGGTTGATGGGTGTCAGAGTGTGATCGAGCCTTACGTAGTGTATCTAACGTAAAAGATTTGACAACTTTTTGAAAGTTGTCAAATCTCTGGAATTTCAGTTATCCCTTTGGGGGATTAGGGAGCTAAACTACCGCTTCTTCCACTTTTTTCCCCGGCCTGCCATTCTTAAAGGCTTCGCGTGGTTTTAAGCCTAACAGTTCCAGCATCGCCATATCATCGCTAAAGCTTGGGTTTGGCGTGGTAAGTAATTTTTCGCCTGCAAATATGGAGTTAGCACCTGCCATAAAGCAGAAAGCCTGCTCAACAGTGCTCATTTCGGTACGGCCCGCCGACAGGCGCACCACCGATTTAGGCATAATAATTTTTGTAGTCGCTATCATCCTCACCATATCCCATACCGAAACACGGGGCTGATCTGCCAGCGGTGTTCCTTTTACTGGGACAAGCGCATTGATAGGAACCGATTCAGGATGCTGAGGTAAATTAGACAATGTTTTCAGCATGGATATACGGTCGGCATCAGTTTCGCCTAAGCCTATGATACCACCGCTGCAAACCGAAATATGCGCTTTACGCACATTCTCCAAAGTTTTCAAACGGTCATCATAGCTGCGTGTAGTGATGATGCGTTTGTAATCATCTTCTGATGTATCCAGGTTGTGGTTGTAGGCATATAGCCCCGCGTCGGCCAAACGCTGTGCCTGGCTCTCGGTAAGCATACCCAGGGTACAGCAAACTTCCATATCAAGGCTGTTTACGGCCTTCACCATATCAATTACTTTATCAAAATCGCGGTTATCACGTACTTCGCGCCATGCGGCACCCATACACAGGCGCGACGCCCCGCCGGCTTTCGCTTTTTTGGCAGCAGCCAGCACTTCATCTTTGGGCATAATGGCATGCACATCAACCCCGGTATTGTAACGGGCAGCCTGCGGGCAATAAGCGCAATCTTCGGGGCAGCCACCCGTTTTGATAGAAATAAGCGAACTGATCTGCACCTCCGAATAATCTTTATTCTCGCGGTGTATCGTTGCCGCACGGTAAACAAGATCCAATAAAGGGCTATAATATATTTCAGAAATTTCCTGTTCGGTCCAGTCGTGTCTAACTTCGGTCATGATGGGTATAAATTATGCCTCAAATTTATAATAAAAGTTTCGATGCCAAATACAACGGCAAAAAGAAACCAAAACAATCTGTAAATGTGGTGATGATAATTGACGATGCCACGGCTGGGTCAATACCTACCCGTTTCAATAATAAGGGTATAGATGCCCCGGTTAAGCCGGCAATGATCAGGTTACCTGTCATGGCTAAAAACAATACTACGCCCAACATGGGGTTCTGGTCGTAAAATAAAGCCACGCAGAACACGATAATGCCATTGGCTGCGCCGTTAATCATTCCAACCAAAAACTCTTTTAAAACGGTTTGCCGGGCCTGCTTATCGTTCAGGTCGTTAAGTGATATACGCCTCACGGTTACCGCCAGCGCCTGCGTGGCGGCGTTACCGCCCATGCCGGCTATAATGGTCATATAGGCGGATATGATAGACAATTTTGCAAGCGTAGAATCAAAGCCCCGGATAACCGAAGCCGCCAAAAACGCTGTACCTAAATTTATGATGAGCCAGGGCAAACGGCTCTTTATCGCGTCTTTCCAGTTACCGCTCAGTTCCTCATCTTCCGATACACCCGATATTTTCAATATATCTTCGGTGTTCTCTTCCTCCATTACGTCGATGATATCATCAACCGTAATACGGCCCAGTAAGCGCATTACATCATCAACAACGGGTATGCTGTTCAGGTTATATTGCGAGAATAGTTTAGCCACGTCTTCCTGGTCCATATCGGCTTTAACGTAAATATGATCGGTTTTAACCAGGTCGGCTACATGCGCGTCAAAGCGGGCTTTTATAATGTCTTTTATGGATAAAATGCCTTTTAAAATATCGCGGTCATCCACCACATAAATGGTGTAAAACTCCTCCATTTCTTCTGATTGATGGATAATTTCGTCCAGCGCGTCTTTTTTATCCATGTTGATGTTTACCTTGATCACATCGGTATTCATCAACCCGCCCGCCGTATCCTCGTCGTAACTTAGCAGCGATCGTATTTCGGTGGCATCCTCTTCATCAACATCCTTTAATATCTCGTGCTGCTCGTGCTCTTCCAGCTGCGATATAATGTCTGTCGCATCATCATAATCCAGTTCTTCGATAATATCCGAACGTTTTTCCGGGTCGAGCTTGAACAGAATATCTTCCGGGTGATGCTCCTCATCCATTTCGGATATTACATCCGAAGCTTCGTCAACAGGCAGTACATTAATGATCCGCTCGCGTTCTTCCTGCGTCAGTTTCTCAAAAATGATGGCAATTTCCGAAGCATGGTAATCCTCCAGAACTAACTTTAGTTCATCATCGGTACCCTCCAGCGCGGTGTGGATACGTTCAAGGTCTTCTTTATTGATTTCGAAGGATTGCATACTCGCCTAAAATACACATTTATGGCGCAACACCGAATTAAAAACGGCAAAAAGCATGCCTTGTTGTGGTAAGATGTTTAGGATGATGGGGTTAGGTTCGTTACAAATTTAACCATAGAGAAGTCAAAGAAATTGCGCAGAGGCAAAGCATAAATCTTTGCGCAACTCTGTGTCTTCATTCTCTGTGAACATTACGGTTATTCTTGTTTATAATTTGGGCGTTTCCCCGATGAAGGATCGGGGCCGGGCTATATGTTACAAGTCCTCATTCGGCCGATAGAAGCCTAATTCCGGGCTTTCCACTCCTATCCCTAACGCAAACCCCGTTTTCAATTACATCTTCCGTCTTACATCTCACATTTTCCATAATTATCCAACCCATTTCACCTTCACCCCATTTATCTTTTGCAAAACAGGCACCACCCGCTCCACAGCACTCTTTCTAATCCCTACATGAATTTCACAACCATCCTCCATCTGCTGTTTCAGCACTTCTAATCCTTCCTGCTTTATCATCCGCATCACATCGTTCATCAAAGCATAATCAAACTGGATGCTGTATACATCACAAATTACTTTCTCAATAATAGTCGCAACCTTAATCGCTTCTTCGGCAGCGGTTTTATACGCGTTAATTAATCCCGGGACACCGAGCAACGTCCCGCCAAAATAACGGACTACCACCACTAACACATTGGTGAGATTATTTGATAACAAAGTATTTAAAATAGGCCGCCCCGCGGTACCCGAAGGCTCACCATCATCATTCACCCTAAACACCGACCTATCCGGACTGAGCCGCATGGCCCAGCAATGGTGGTTGGCTTTGGTATGCTCGGCTTTTAATTTAGTTACGATGGCTTTGATCTCGGCCTCAGAAGTAATTGGATACGCAAAAGCAATAAACTTGCTGCCCCTATCCTTAAAAATACCTTCGCAGGGAGCGGCTAAAGTGCGGTAGGTATCTTCAAACAGCATAAGGCTTTATTATGCGTAAGGTGTCATCACCAACGCTATCCACACTCAGTATATCTCCGTGTATTACAGGCGATTTTATTCCTTTATCTAACGTCACATTTCCTGTAAAAATCCTTGCCTCGTCCCATAAACCGGCTTCAATAAAAGCCTCCAATGTTTTAGCACCGCCTTCAATAATAACAGACTGCACATCCTGCAAATACAGTTGAAACAAAATGTATTGGGGTACAAAATTGTCAAAATCTTCCAGGGCAATGTATTTTACTTTACCTTCCACATCAGTTTTAAGAGCATTAAAAACAAAGGTCTCAACCGATTGATCGAACAGGTGTAAATGCTTTGGTAAATCCAGGTTTCGGTCTATCACCACCCTTTTCGGTGATCTGCCCGAACCATACCTTACATTCAGCTGCGGATTATCTGTCAGCGCGGTATTTTTCCCTACTAAAATGGAATCTTCTTCGCTGCGCCATTGGTGCACCAGCCTTTTAGATGCTTCACCCGTTATCCAAAGCTGACTGCCATCAGCCGGTGCGAAAAATCCATCAGTGGTTTGCGCCCATTTTAAAATAACATAGGGTCTTTGTTTTTGTACACGGGTAAAAAATCGTTTGTTCAGATCGAGACATTCCTGCTCCATCACACCTAAAACCACCTCTACTCCTGCTGCCAGCAGCTTTTCTATTCCTTTGCCATTCACCTGGTCGAACGGATCGCGGCAGCCAACCACTACTTTCGGGATATGATGTTTGATGATCAGATCGGCACATGGCGGTGTCTTTCCATAATGCGCGCACGGCTCTAAAGTAACGTAGATGGTTGATCTCGGCAGCAACTCTTCCGCATCAGTATGATTTGTCAATACATTATTTATCGCGTTAACCTCTGCATGCGCCTGCCCGTATCGCTCATGGTAGCCCTCGCCTATAACGGTATCATTGTGTACGATAACCGCACCAACCATCGGGTTCGGGCTCACCGCCCCGGCACCTAAGCGGGCCAGTTCAATAGCGCGTTGCATGTATAAATGATGTTCAGCCATTTTTGCAAAGGTATAATTTATGTTTCTTTGCAGCATGGTAACTATCGCCGATGCTTTAAAAATGTTCGATACCCTTTCAACGGTTTATGACCGGCAAGAGATAGACTCGATCAAGTATTTGGTATTGAGCGATATATCAAATTTATCAAAGGCACAACTGCGTGCATTTCAGGATAATGAATTAAGTGATGATGTCGTAGAAAAATTGCAAAACATCATCATAAGGCTTCAAACGGGTGAGCCTGTACAGTACATTTTGGGGCATACAGAGTTTTACGGTTTGCGCTTTAAAGTCAATTCTTCCGTGCTTATCCCCCGCCCCGAAACAGAAGAATTGGTGGAATGGGTGTTGTCGGAGGTCAGAAGTCAGGAGTCAGAAGTCGGAAGTATTTTAGATGTAGGTACAGGTAGCGGATGCATACCCATCACATTAAAAAAGCACCTGCCTCAAAACCAGGTATCAGGTCTGGATATCTCACCAACAGCTTTACAAGCAGCCAAACAAAACGCTGAATTAAATGAAGTTGATGTTGAATTTATTGAAGCGGATATTTTGAAAGCATCCAACCACTCACAACTCACCGCTCACTACTCACTCATCACCAGCAATCCCCCCTACGTTACCGAACACGAAAAGCATGACATGCACCAAAACGTGCTCAACCACGAACCGCACAACGCGCTCTTTGTACCCGATACCGACCCGCTGCTATTTTACCGCGCTATTGCTGATTTTGCCTTGCAGCATCTATTACCTAATGGCCTGCTCTTCTTCGAGATCAACGAAAACCTCGGCAAAGAAACGGTTGAATTATTGGCGAATAAAGGCTTTAATAATATTGCATTACGGCAAGACATGCGTGGGAAAGACCGGATGATAAAAGCCAATCTATAGCCGCTATACGCTGGCGCGAGGCTCTGCCTCGTGACCAATTATTATTAGGCCTCTGGCCTTTTCCTCCCCGAACTCCTGGGATGATGGCTAATGATCACGCTCTTTAAATACTCCCGGTCCAGGTGGGTATAAATTTCAGTAGTAGTAATACTTTCATGCCCCAGCATTTCCTGTATGGCGCGCAGGTCGGCGCCGCCTTCAATCAAATGCGTTGCAAATGAGTGTCGAAATGTATGCGGACTAATGCTTTTCTTTAATCCTATCCGCTCGGCAAGCTCTTTTATCATCAAAAACACATAAACGCGTGATAATCTTTTGCCCCGGCGGTTTAAAAAAACAATATCTTCTTCCCCGCTTTGTATGGGGACATGAACGCGTACTTCATTCAGCCACAGCTTTAAATATTGTATAGCTTCGCCGCCTATCGGTACCAGCCTTTCCTTGTTTCCCTTTCCCACTATCTTAATAAAATTAATTTCGAGGTATAGGTTTGATATACGCAGCGTAGTTAGTTCACTCACCCGCAAGCCACAGCCATACAGTACTTCTATCATTGCCTTATTACGCATGCCTTCGGGTTTTGACAAGTCAATAGCCGCTATCAGCTTATCAATATCAGCCAGGCTTAAAGTATCGGGCAACTTGCGTGTCAGCTTGGGGCCTTCAATTAATTCGGAGGGATCTGTTTGAATTTGATTATCCAACAACAGGTAGCGGTAAAAAGCTTTGATGCCCGATATGATGCGGGCCTGGGTTGATGGTATCATACCCAGTTCATTCACCCAGCCGATGAAATCACTCAGATCACGGTGTTGTGTAGTTTCCGGTTTGAGTTTAACTAATTTTGTATCAGCAAATTGAATGAGTTTATCTAAATCGCCCAGGTAAGCGTCCACCGAATTGTTTGACAACGAGCGCTCCAGCTTTAAATACGAACGAAATCCCTTTTTTGCTGCCTGCCAATCCAAATTTGATGATTTATGATTATGTTTGAACTGATGAAGATACAAATTATCAACGGACCAAATTTAAACTTACTTGGCGTTCGCGAGAAATCTATTTACGGCAGCGCCAGCTTTGAGGATTATTTGAAAGAACTAAAAGCGCAATTCACTGACGTTCAAATTGATTATTATCAAAGTAACGTAGAAGGCGAATTAATAAACAAATTGCACGAAGTTGGGTTTAGCTATAACGGCATTGTTATTAATGCCGGTGCTTATACCCACACATCCATTGCCATTGCCGATGCTATTGCCGCCATCAATACGCCCGTTATCGAGGTACATATCTCCAACGTATACAAGCGCGAGGAGTTCCGCCATCAATCCATGCTGGCTGCTAATTGTAAGGGTGTCATCGCGGGTTTCGGTATGGACTCATACCGGCTTGGTGTTGAACACTTTATCAAATTATAATATCTCCTATGCGCAACCTGTTTAAACTGATATGTTTATGTTTCACTGCTTCGCTCCTGTTTACGGCAGTTGAAAATAGTTGCGCACAACAGGCAGATACACAAGTAGTAGTTAAGCAGGTAATAGCTGCTCCTGTAGTAAAAAAACAACCCACTCACCGCTCTCAGCGCGATTCATTGCGCCAAAAAGTATTGCAGCGCACTGCGATGATACGGTCGTTAAAGCACTCAGACGCTTCGCTTAACGAACTGCTTGGTAAAATTGAGGATTACAACAGCATGTACATTGAGCTTAAAGGCGAGCTCGATAACGGTTTTGATACGGTAGATATCAGCAAAAGATTACCTGCGTTAGAGCGAAGGGTAGCCACGATGAAAAACACCATCGAAAGCTCAACCACGCTTGGTTATCTTATTACCATACGTAATATGATAGACCGCCTTAAAAAGCAAACCGATAACTGGCAGGAGCAATTAAATTCGTATAATGATGATATTGATACGATAAGACAGCACGTTGCTGCTTTTAAAGCTGATACTACATTTAAAACAGTACCCGAGGATAGCGCGTTAAGAGCGCGGACAACTTTACAGATCCAGGTTTTAGATCAAAAATGGTCTAAGCTTGATATTTTTACACAAAAAGGTATCATCAGGCTTGGGTCGTTAGCAAACCGGGTATCGGGCCTTTCTATCGTACTGATCGATCTTGATAACCAGATAGACCATAGGATACACCAGTTTACACTGAACGCCCTCGAAAATGAATACGGCTATATCTGGGATATGCATAAAAAGAACAGTTCGGCCAGGCTGGATAGTGCTATTGATAAAACCTACACCATAAACTCGAAGTTTTACAAGTACTTTTTCACCAGTAAATCCAACTATTACAGCCACATTGGATCAATATTGTTATTGATTGCCTTTTTTGCTTGGATATACAACAGCAAACACAAACTGGCCCGTATTAATGCTGATCACAAAAGTATTTTCGACCAAACTCATTACATCGTAAAACACCCGGTTTTAACCACCATAGCCGTTACCGCGCTGATATCGCCTTACTTTTACGATCACCCGGCACTGATATTTGGGCAAACCATGCTCATTATTATGATGGCGGCAATTGGCTTGCTGATAAAAAGCAACTGGCCAAAACCATTATTTAACTTCTGGAAAGTATTAGTGGTTCTGGTGATCCTGTTCAGTATATGCAGCCTGATGATACTGACCACCAACGCAGAGCGCATATTGCTGCTCTTATTATCGGGGGTTGGTGTTTACGCTGCTTTACAGCTATTAAAACATATTAAGCACGCGCCTGACGAATACCCACCATACATGGGGGTAATTGCAAAGATATTTATTGTTATCCAAGCCATATCCATCCTGCTTAACGTAGCCGGCAGATTTACCTTAAGTAAAATTGCAGGCAGCATGGGCGTGTTTAACTTATGTTTGCTGATTGGATTTTACTTGCTGGTGCAGATATTAATGGAGGGTCTGTTTTTGCAATTGGAGGCTAATAAAAAGAGCGACAATACCAGCATCGCATCATACCTTGATTTTAAGGTTTTGCAGAAAAAGTTTAAAGATGTGCTGATCAATGTATCGGCATTGCTGTGGATAGTGGCTTTAGCTAAAAACCTTACTATTGATGATTACCTGTACGATAACATTTACGATTTTCTGAATGATTCGCATAAGTTCAACTCTACCGCCTTTACCTTTAAAAGTGTACTGGTATTCATTTTCGTGATATGGGTATCGGGCCTGCTGGCACGGATCATTAGCTACTTTTACGATTTTACTGCCCAGCAAACCAAACTTACTCCCCAGGCTAAAAAAACACGCTCATCCATATTATTGATACGATTGACTGTTTTTGTTGTCGGCTTCTTTGTTGCTGTAAATGCTGCCGGTATACCCATGAACCAGATCACCCTGATCATTGGTGCCTTAGGCGTTGGTATTGGCTTTGGTTTGCAAAATATCATTAACAACCTCGTATCGGGTGTAATTCTGGCCTTTGAAAAGCCGATCCAGGTTGGCGATGTGATAGAGGTCGGTGGAAAATCGGGTACTATTAAAGAGATCGGTATCCGCTCCAGTAAAATATCATGTGGTGATGGCTCTGAACTGATCGTGCCAAATGGCGACCTGATATCACAACACGTAGTGAATTGGACATTAAGCGACAACAACCGCCGCATAGAACTCATCATCCGCGTTGAGTATGGCACAGATGTAACTAAGGTGCAGGAAATACTTCATCATATTATTGACACACATGATGATATTATGAAGTCGCCCAAGCCTTCCGTATTTCTACATAATTTCAGTGACAGCGCTATCGATTTCAGAATGTTTTTCTGGGCGGCCGACCTGAGCACATGGCTTAGTCTTAAAAGCAGCGTACTGAGCGAGATATATGCCCGGTTTGCCAAAGAAGGTATTCAGATACCTCATGGTTCAAGTCCCGTTCAGGTATCCTTCGCCGAAGGCAGTAAGGCCGGCATTATTGAGAATAAAACTAAAAACAAGCCGCGGCCTCCCGAAGAACCCAATTAATGATTACTTTCTATATAGCTCAGCTCTTGTTATCTGTAGCTAAAACCCATAGATAAGCATCACATTTTTTACTGACCAGCATTATTTCTCCTCTACACCCACGCCTGTAGATTCGCATAATTAAGCTTAAGAGCTTCAATTATTAAAAATCATACCTATATGGAATCTATCAGGCGTATTTACTGGCCGGCTATTAATTTAATTGGCCCTGGCGCAGTAAAAGAGATCGGCATCGAGATCAAAAAATTAAACTTAAAAAAACTATTACTGGTAACGGATAAAGTATTGCACGCGGTTGGCGTGGTTGACCATGTAACAACGGTTTTAGACGAAGCCCAAATTGACTATGTAATATTTGACGACGTTGAGCCCAACCCTACTTGCAAAAATGTTAACGACGGGCTAAAAGCATTTAAACTAAACAATTGCGATAGCCTTTTATCCGTAGGCGGTGGTTCGCCGCAGGATGCTGCCAAAGCGATAGGCATACTGTTTACCAACGGCGGTAACATTGTTAATTACGAAGGTATCGGAAAATCGGTTAACAGGTCAGTTCCTATCGTAGCTGTAAACACCACAGCCGGAACAGCATCAGAGGTTACTGTAAACTATGTGATCACTGATGAAGTAAGAAAGATAAAAATGGTGATGGTCGATCCAAACTCATTGGTTACCATAGCTGTTAACGACCCGGAACTGATGATTAAAATGCCAGCCGGATTAACAGCCGCAACCGGTATGGATGCTTTAACCCACGCCATCGAATCATATATTACCAAGGGTGCTTTCAGACTGTCGGAAACCCTATCATTAGAAGCAATCAGGCTGATAGGCGAATCATTGGTTACCGCCGTGATGGATGGTGAAAATATTGAGGCGCGCTCAAAAATGGCATGGGGCTCTTATATAGCCGGCCTGTCGTTTTCAAACTGCGGCTTAGGTGTAGTGCATTCTATGGCGCATCAATTAGGTGCTGAATATAACTTGCCGCACGGCGTGGCCAATTCTATTTTATTGCCTTATGTTGAGGAATTTAACTCGGTAGTATGTGTTGAAAAATTCGCGAAAATCGCCAAAGCACTGGGAATAAACACCGATCACCTAAGCGACGAGGAAGCCCGCAGAGAAGCCATCACCTATCTTGCAGAAATGGCAGTCAACCTGAATATTCCTAAACTATCAGAAACCGCCTTTAAACTGGAAGATATCAATAAACTTGCCGCGCAGGCTATGCTTGATGTATGTACAGGCGGCAACCCGCGCGATGTAAGTATCGATGATATTAAAACCATTTACAAAAACACATATTACGAGATACTGTTCGCTAAAAGAAGTCATTTAGAACACTGCGCGGTACGATACTGATAACCTAAACTATTAAACCGAAGCTGCCTGACATTTGTTAAGCAGCTTTTTTTATTACATAAAGTCCTCAGGGTTCAGATCAGTAAAGTGTTTTTTTCCTTTAACAAAAAAGGCGATAATAACGCTCTTTTTGTACATACCGTGCAGGTTATAGTTACGGTAGCGCGATTTTACCGATGTAATACTCTTGTTAAACAACCTAACTACAAAACTTTGGTGCGCACGGCTCACCGCCCAGGCATCTTTACGTTTACCTTCACTTAAAAAGCGTAACAAGGCTATAAGATCGAAACACATCCTTACGGGGATAATAAAACAAGCCCTGCCAAAGGGCAGGTTCTTTTTAAGCAGTATAAGGTTGTTCCTGAAGTTAAGATAGGTTTTAAAAGGGTTCTCGGCATTCAAAGTACCACCGCCAACGTGA
>Ga0207690_10000314_pt1 | contig 32801 bp, 35 predicted proteins | sample KBSC23metaG_FD_184315 | JGI IMG/M metagenome (GOLD analysis project Ga0207690, IMG submission 184315) | Corn rhizosphere microbial communities from Kellogg Biological Station, Michigan, USA - KBS C2-3 metaG (SPAdes) (version 2) | ecosystem: Host-associated > Plants > Roots > Rhizosphere > Soil ... | reverse complement strand
CGGTGGCCAGCAACGGCCAGTACGGCCCGGTCGAGCGCGGCCAGACGCTGTCGGGCATCGCGCGCAGCGTGGCGCCGGCCGGCGTCGATGTGCAACAGGTGATGCTGGCGCTGAAGCAGGCCAATCCAGACGCGTTCTACCGCGACAACATCAACGCGCTGAAGAGCGGCGCGGTGCTGCGCGTGCCGACGCCGGCCGAGGCGCAGGCCATGACGATCGCTGCTGCCGTTGCCGAGGTGCGCCGGCAGAACAGCGACTGGCGTGCCGGCGTGCCGGGCAAGCCCACGGTCGTGGCCGATGCCGCGACCCGTGCCTCCCGTTCAAGTGCGCCGGTCAATGCGCCGGACAACGGGGACCGGCTGGCGCTGGTGCCGGCGAAGGAGGGCAGCAGCACGGGAACCCGGGGCGGCGGTGCGGGCGACAAGGCCAGCGCCAGCCTGCGCCAGGACCTCCTGCGTACCCAGGAAAGCCTGGCCAGCCTGCAGCAGCAGAGCACCGACCTGAAGACCCGCCTGAAGGATCTGGCGGACATCAACAACAAGAACGAGCGCCTGTTGTCGCTGAAGGACAACGAGATCGCCGAACTGCAGGCCAAGCTCGCGGCCGCGCGCAAGGCTGCCGGCATGCCGCCGGCTGCGGCCAGCACGGCGAAGGCTGTCGCGGCGGCGACGCCAGCGGAAGCCAACCTGGAAACCGCCACCGCCAGCACCGCCGCCACCGCGGTTGCGGCGCCGGTCGCCGCAGGTTCGACCGCGGCGGCAGGCACCACGCCGACCGGCGCATCCAGCGTGGCCAGCACACCGGCCACTGGTGCGTCCGTGGTCACCACGCCGATCGCGACGCCGGCACCGGTCAAGCCGGTGGAGAAGCCCGCCAGTCAACCGGCTGCTGCAGAGCAGCCGTGGTACATGCAGACCTGGGCCTGGGGAGCCGGGGCCGGCGCGATCGTGCTGCTGATCCTGCTGGCGATGCTGGGCCGTCGGCGCAAGCCGGGTGCCGCCGCCTCGAAGTCCGCGCCATCGCTGGCGGACCGTTTCGGTTCGACGTCCGCCGCCGACCAGGACCTCCTCGGCGACGACGTCGACCAGGACGAGTTGCTCGACCAGCTGGCCGAGCACCCGGACGACATCGGACTGCACCTGGAGCTGGTCACCCTGTACTACTCGCGCCGCGACGTCGAGCATTTCGAGGCGGCGGCCGAGGCGATGCACGCCCATATCACCGACCCGCAGCAGGACGAGTGGCAGGACGTGCTGCACATGGGCGAGGACCTGGTGCCCGGCCATCCGCTGTTCGACCATCACGCCGAGCCGGTGGCGCGTGACGATGCGGCGGCGCGCGGCGAGTTCAACATCGACGACTATGCCGACGAGAGCGATGCGCCCACGGTCGTCTCCTCGATGCCGCCGTTGCCCTCGAACGGGCCGAAGAAGGTCAGCGAGTACAACTTCAATTTCGATCTGACCCAGGCCGCAGCCGAAGCGGCGTCCCGCCCGGCGCCGGCATCGGACGACGCCACCGTGGTCGCGCCACTGGCGGCGGATCGGCAGGCCCCTCCTGCCGAGCCGGCCGCGAGCTGGCATTTCGACGAAGCGGACAGCACCCACCAGGCAGCCGACGAGGGCCACGACCTGGGCGAATTCAACGACGATCCGGTGGACACCAAGCTCGACCTGGCCCGCGCCTATATCGACATGGGCGACGCCGAAGGCGCCCGCGCCATGCTCGGCGAGGTGGCCAAGGAAGGCAGCCAGATGCAGAGGGACGTCGCCAAGCGCCTGCTCGACAGCCTGCACTGAGGCGCCAGGTACCACCCGCGGGATGAATCGGGCCGGCTTCTGCCGGCCCGATGCCGTTGTGGCCTGCTAATCTTTCTTCTTCTTTCCGCGGATTCCTGCACGACCCCATGCGCATTGCTCTTGGCATCGAATACGACGGCACCGATTTCAACGGCTGGCAGCGCCTGAAGACGGACGTCAGCGTGCAAGGGGTGCTGGAGCAGGCCTTGTCGAAAGTCGCCGACCATCCCGTCGAGGTCAGCTGCGCGGGGCGCACCGACGCCGGCGTGCATGGGCGCTGCCAGGTCGTGCACTTCGATACCGAGGCGCGCCGCGACATGCGCGGCTGGGTGTTGGGTACCTGTTCCAACCTGCCGGCCAGCGTGGCGGTGCTGTGGGCGCAGCCGGTGCTGGACAGTTTCCACGCGCGTTACGCGGCACGCAGCCGGCGTTACCGCTATCACATCCTCAACCGGCCGGTGCGTGCGGCGCTGGACGCGCGCTACGTCACCTGGGAGCGCCTGCCGCTGGACGCGCAGCGCATGCACGCCGCCGCCCAGGCCTTGCTCGGCGAGCATGATTTCAGCGCGTTCCGCGCCTTGTCCTGCCAGGCCGCGCATCCGCGCCGCAGCGTGCTGGCGGTGAGCGTACGGCGCGAGGGCGAACAGTTGTTCGTCGACATCGAGGCGAACGCGTTCCTGCACCACATGGTGCGCAATATCGTCGGCTCGCTGCTGCTGATCGGGCGCGGCGAGCAGCCGGTGGAATGGCTGGCCGACCTGCTGGCCGGCCGCGACCGCCAGGTGGCCGGGCCGACGGCGTTGGCTTCGGGGTTGACCTTCGTCGGTCCGCGTTACGAGGCGCATTGGGGCCTGCCGCCGGAAGTCTGCCTGATGGGAGCCGGCCAGTGACCCGCATCAAGTGCTGCGGCATGACCCGGATCGGGGATGCGCTGCTCGCCGCACGCCTCGGCGCCGATGCGATCGGGCTGGTGTTCAGCGCGCGCAGCAAGCGGCAGGTGACGCTGGCACAGGCGCGCGGGATCGTCGTGGCGTTGCCGCCGTTCGTCGCCACCGTCGCGCTGTTTATGGACGACGAAGCGAGTCTGGTACGGCAGGTGCTCGATGAAGTGCGACCCACGTTGCTGCAGTTCCACGGCGACGAGAGCGACGGCTGGTGCGCACAGTTTGGCCATCCGTTCCTGAAAGCCATCGCGATGGGCGAGGGCGCGGCGGCATTGCCGCGCCTGCGCGACTATCCGCATGCCACCGGCTTGTTGCTGGACGGCCACGCTGCCGGCGAAGCCGGCGGCAGCGGCAAAGCCTTCGACTGGTCGTTGCTGCCGGGCGGGCTCGCGCAGCCGCTGATCCTGGCCGGCGGCCTGCACGCAGGCAACGTGGGCGATGCCGTGCGCACGGCGCGCCCGTGGGCGGTGGACGTGGCCAGCGGCGTGGAGTCGGCGCCGGGGATCAAGGACCCGGCGCGACTGGAAGCCTTCATCCGTGCGGTGCGCACGGTCGACGCGGAGTGAGCGACATGCCCGCGGCGATCGAGGAACATCGCGATACCGGCCAACCGATCGCACTCGCCGACCTGGTCGGCCGCGAGCGCCCGCTGGTCATCCGCGGCCTGTGTCGCGACTGGCCGATGGTGGCTTGGGCGCGGCAGTCGGACACCGCGTTTGCCCAGGGGTTGGCCGCGCTGGACAACGGCAGCGAGGTCGATGCGCTGCTGATGCCGCCGGACGAGGGCGGGGTGATCGGTTACAACGCGGCGTTCGACGGCTTCAACTACGCGCATCACCGCGTCTCGGTTGCCCAGGGCCTGCAGCGGCTGGCGCAGTACAGCCGCCAGCCGGATGCGCCGGGCCTGGCGATGCAGAGCGCGCTGATTTCCGCCTGCCTGCCGGGGTTGCTGGACGATCACGCGCTGCCGTTTCTCGACCGCGGCATCCAGCCGCGCATCTGGATCGGCAACCAGATCACCACGCCGGCGCATTTCGACGAATACCACAACGTCGCCTGCGTGGTGTGCGGCGTCCGGCGCTTCACCCTGTTCGCCCCGGAGCAGGCGCGCAACCTGTACGTCGGGCCGCTGGATTTCGCGCCCACCGGCGCGGCAATCGGCATCGCCCGGCTCGATCGGCCGGACGATCCGCGCTATCCCCGCCTGAAGCTGGCGCTGGCCGAGGCGCAGGCGGCGGATCTGCATCCCGGCGACGCGATCTACATCCCGCCGATGTGGTGGCATCACGTCGAGTCGCTGCAGCGGATCAACGCGCTGGTGAACTACTGGTGGAAACCCGTGCCTGCCAGCGGCTATGCACCAGACACCGCATTGGGCTGCCTGATGCATTGCCTCCTCACTTTCCGCTCGCTGCCGCCCGCGGAGCGGGCCGCGTGGAAGGCGCTGCTGGACCATTACGTGTTCGACGACGAGGATCCCGCCGTGCATATTCCCGCCGACCGGCGCGGGATACTCGGCCCGCTCACGCCCGGGCAACTGGCCGAATTGCGCGAAACCATCCGGCGCTATCTGTGACCCCTTCGGGCGGGCTTGCCGCTAAGATGGCCGCTTGCCGCAGTGCGGCATGCTACCGAGTGAGGACATGAGCAAGATCGTGGATTACAACGCCTACCCCGACGCGCACGGCCGCTTCGGCGAATACGGCGGCAGCTACGTCGCCGAGACCCTGATGGCGCCGCTGGCCGAGCTGACCGAAGCCTATCTGCGCCTGCGCGACGATCCGGCGTTCATCGCCGAACTCGACCGCGACCTCAAGCACTACGTCGGCCGGCCCAGTCCGATCTATCACGCCGAGCGGTTGTCGCAGCATGTCGGTGGCGCGCGCATCCTGTTCAAGCGCGAGGATCTGAACCACACCGGCGCGCACAAGATCAACAACACCGTCGGCCAGGCCCTGGTCGCGCGCAGCATGGGCAAGACCCGCATCATCGCCGAGACCGGCGCCGGCCAGCACGGCGTGGCCAGCGCCACGGTGGCGGCGCGGCTAGGCCTGAAGTGCGTGGTCTACATGGGCGCGGTCGACATCGAGCGGCAGAAGATCAATGTCTATCGCATGAAGCTGCTCGGTGCCGAGGTGGTGCCGGTCACCTCCGGTTCGAAGACGCTGAAGGACGCGTTGAACGAAGCGATGCGCGACTGGGTCACAAACGTCGCCGACACCTTCTACATCATCGGCACCGTGGCCGGTCCGCATCCGTATCCGCTGATGGTGCGCGACTTCAATGCGATCGTCGGGCGCGAGGCGCGCGCGCAGATGCTGGAGCAGTACGGTCGCCTACCGGACGTGCTGACCGCCTGCGTCGGCGGCGGCTCCAACGCGATCGGCCTGTTCCATGCCTTTCTCAATGATGCCGACGTGCGCATCGTCGGCGCCGAGGCGGCGGGCCTGGGTCTGGCCACCGGCCATCACGCCGCGTCGCTGGCGGCCGGCCGGCCCGGCGTGCTGCACGGCAACCGCACCTACGTGCTGTGCGACGACAACGGCCAGATCACCGAGACGCACTCGGTCTCGGCCGGCCTCGATTATCCCGGCGTCGGCCCCGAGCACGCGTTCCTGAAAGACGCCGGCCGCGCCGACTATGTCGGCGTCACCGACGACGAGGCGCTGGAGGCGTTCCATCTGCTCGCGCGCACCGAAGGCATCCTGGCCGCACTGGAATCCAGCCATGCGGTGGCGCAGGCGATCAAGCTGGCGCGCGAATATCCGAAGGACGGCATCGTGCTGTGCAACCTGTCCGGTCGCGGCGACAAGGACGTGCACACGATCGCGGCGCGCGAAGGAGTCGAGGTATGAGCCGCATCGACCGCCGCTTCGTCACACTGAAAGCTGCCGGCCGCACCGGCCTGATTCCGTTCGTCACCGCCGGCGATCCTTCGCCCGAACACATGGTGTCGATGATGCACGCGCTGGCCGACGCCGGCGCTGACCTGATCGAGCTGGGCGTGCCGTTTTCCGACCCGATGGCGGACGGCCCGGTGATCCAGCACGCCAGCGAGCGGGCGATCGCGAAAGGCGTGGGCCTGGCCGACGTGCTGGGTTGGGTCGCTGCGTTCCGACAGCGCGATGCGGACACGCCGATCGTGCTGATGGGTTATCTGAACCCGGTCGAGATCCACGGTTACGCGCGTTTCGCGCAAGAGGCCGTGCAGGCCGGCGTCGACGGCGTGCTGCTGGTCGATTGCCCGCTGGAGGAGTCCGCCGTGCTGCAGCCGCTGCGCGACGCCGGACTGCAGCAGATCCTGCTCGCCGCGCCGACCACCGAACCCTCGCGTATGGCGCAGTTGTGCGGTTCGGCCGAGGGTTTCCTGTACTATGTCTCGTTTGCCGGCATCACCGGTGCGGCACACTTGAGCACCGGCGACATCGCGGCACGCGTGGCCGATATCCGGGCCCATGCGAAGACGCCGGTGGCGGTGGGTTTCGGCATCCGCGATGCGGCGAGCGCGCAGGCGATTGCCGGTTTCGCCGATGCGGTGGTGATCGGCAGCGCGCTGGTCGAGCGGCTGGCCGGGGCGACGGACGCCGCGGAAATTGCCTCGCGCGCGCAAGCGTTCCTGGCGCCGATCCGCACCGCGCTCGATACGCATTGAGGATGCGCACCGCCTGATCGCGGCGCGCTCACGAACAGTCAGGGTGATGCAATGAATTGGCTGCAGAAAATCATGAACCCGCGCACCCGCCCGCAGGCATCGGGTGCCGGCAAGGGCTCGGTGCCCGAAGGCGTGTGGGAGAAGTGCGGCGGTTGCGGCACCGTGCTGTACAAGCCGGAGCTGGAGCGCAACCTGATGGTCTGCCCCAAGTGCGGCCATCACCACTACATCAGCGCGCGTGCGCGGCTGGGCGCGTTGCTGGATGAAGGTTCCGCGCAGGAACTGTGGGCCAGCCTCGAGCCGACCGATCCGCTGAAGTTCCGCGACTCCAAGAAGTATCGCGACCGCATTACCGCCACCCAGAAGAAGGTCGGCGAGAAGGACGCGATGGTTGCGATGAGCGGCAGGCTCAAGGGCCGCCCGCTGATGGCGACGGCGTTCGAGTTCGCCTATATGGGTGGCTCGATGGGTTCGGTGGTCGGCGAGAAATTCGCGCGTGCCGCCGAACGCGCGCTGGCCGACAAGAGCGCGCTGGTGTGTTTCTCCGCCACCGGCGGCGCGCGCATGCAGGAAGCGCTGTTCTCGCTGATGCAGATGGCCAAGACCTCGGCCGCGCTGGCGCGCCTGCGCGACGCCGGCGTGCCGTACATCAGCGTGCTGACCAACCCGACCACCGGCGGCGTTTCGGCCAGCCTGGCGATGCTCGGCGACATCAACATCGGCGAGCCGAAGGCGCTGATCGGTTTCGCCGGCCCGCGCGTGATCGAGCAGACCGTGCGCGAGACCTTGCCGGAAGGCTTCCAGCGTTCGGAGTTCCTGCTCGACCATGGCGCGATCGACCTGATCGTCGACCGCCGCGAGATGCGCGACAAGCTGGCCGACCTGCTCGGCATCCTGATGAAGGCGCCGCGCGCAGCCTGATCGGTCATGCTTGCTGCCGCCGTGCGATGCCGCCTTCGGGCGGCATCGTCGTTTGCGCGATGGGGGTTTTCCACAGCCGCTGTGGAGGTGTCGCGGTAAAGCCTGTGGACAAGCGATGTTCGCCACTTGTCCATCAAGCACTTGCTACGCGCTGCCGAGATGTTGCGCAGGCGGGCGAAGTTCTCCACAGCGATTGTGGAGCGTGTGCGGTAAAGCCTGTGGACAAGTGCGCTATCTGTCTGAGTGCAAAGGCACTGCCGACGGCGTGCACATATTCTGTGCAGCGCGGCGCTCAACCGAACGGCGGCAACAGCCAGATCGACGTCGTACCGAGACTGCTGCCGATGACGATCGCGGCCAGCACGTCGCTGGGATAGTGCAGGCCGAGGATCACCCGCGAGACCGCGACCAGCGCAGTGAAACCCAGCAACAGCGGCGCCAGCGACGGATACCAGGCCAGCGCCACGACGCTGAAACCCACCGCCTGCAGGGTATGCCCGGACGGAAAACTGAACTCGTCCAGCGGCGGCACGTGCGCGATCACGCCGGGGCAGGCGCGGTAGGGACGCGGGCGGCGCGTCCAGCGTTTCAACAGGCGATACAGCAGCAGGGCGGCGAGCCCGGTCACCGCCATGTGCGCGGCTGCGGCGATGCCGCGCTGACCGCCGAGCACGGCCAGCGCGACCATCAGTGCATACCAGAACACCCCGTCGCCGAGCCGGCTGACCATGCCGAAGAACAGGCCGACCAGGCGTCGGGTGCCCCAGTGGTTGGCGATCACGCAGACGCGTCGGTCCAGGGCGAAACGCGGCCCGGGAAGAAGCTCAGACGTGGGCAGCGATGGTGGCGTGCTCATGCAGGTTCTCCTCGGCCATCTCGCGCAGCAGGGTTTCGAAATCGCGGATCACCGCGTCCGGCGAAAGCCCGGCCATGCCGGCATGGGCGGCGCGGCCCATGTGCCGGATCAGCGCCGGATTGCCGGCCAGCCTCGCCGCCGCCTCGATGAAGGCCGCGGCGTTGCCCGACGCGATGCAGTAACCGTTGACGCCATCGACGAGATGCTCGCGCGCGGCGCCCTCGGCGTACGCCACCACCGGCAGGCCGGCGGCCAGCGCCTCGATGATCACGTTGCCGAAGGTCTCGCTGAGGCTGGGGAACGGGAACAGGTCCGCGCTGGCATAGTGCCGTGCCAGCGCCTCGCCGCGCTGCACGCCGGCGAAGATGAAATCCGGATGCGCCGCCTGCAGTGCGTCGCGGGCCGGGCCGTCGCCGACCCATACGTAACGCGCGTGTGGCACCTGCTGGCGGACCGCGCGAAAGGCCTGTACCGCCAGTGCGAGATTCTTCTCCGGCGCGATGCGCCCGACGTACAACACCACCGGCGTGGCGGCGTCCACGCCCCAGCTGGCGCGCAAGGCTTCATCGCGCCGGTTCGGGTGGAACAACTGCGTGTCCACTGCGCGGCGCAGGAGGCGTGCGTTGGCGATGCCCATGGCGTGCAGCTCCCGTGCGAGTGCGTTGGTCGGCACCAGCGTGGCGGTGGCACGCTGGTGGAAGCGGCGCAGGTAGCCGCGCACCAGCGGCGTGAGCAAGCCCAGACCATAGTGGCTGGCATAGCTGTCGAAGCGGGTATGGAAGCCGCTGCTGAGCGGGATGCCCAGCCGCCTGGCGGCACGCATGGCCGACCAGCCGAGCGGTCCTTCGGTGGCGACGTAGACCGCATCGGGGCGCTGCTTCGACCAGTGCTGGCGCAGCGTGCGGCCGGCCGGCAGGCCGAAGCGCAGGCCCGGGTAACGGGGCAGGGCGCCGCCGCGCAGCTCGAGCGCGTCGATGCCGGCTTCATCGCCATATGGCTGCGGCTGGCGCGGGCGGATCAGATCGATGCTGTGGCCGCGCGCGGCGAGTCCGGCGGCGAGGCTGTGCACGGTCAGCGCGACGCCGTTGATTTCCGGTGGATAGGTTTCGCTGACGATGCCGATGCGCATGACGATACCCGTGCTGGCTGGACACAGCTTCGCCGGCCAGCGTTGCGGCGACATGGCGGGCGCATGACGCCGTGGTGACGTGCGGGTGCCTTGAAGGTGTCGCAGCGCTTACACTGGGCCATCCTTCACCGCTGGAGACCGACGATGAAACGCATCCTGCTCGCACTTGCCCTGACTGGACTGACCGGCGCCGCGCTGGCCGCCGACGCTGGCCTGCCGGTCACCCCGGCACCCGGCGGCGCCGCGGTCTACATCATCTCGCCCGCCAACGGTGCCACCGTGGGGCAGGAAGTCACCGTGCGCTTCGGTCTCAAGGGCATGGGCGTGGCGCCGGCCGGGGTGGCCAAGGAGCACACCGGCCACCATCACCTGCTGGTCGACGTGAAAGAACTGCCCGCTGCCGGCCAGCCGATCCCGAACGACGCCAACCACATCCACTTCGGTGGCGGCCAGACCGAGACCACGCTGAAGCTGAAGCCCGGCACGCATACCTTGCAGCTGGAGCTGGGCGACCAGAACCACGTACCGTTCGATCCGGCGGTGGTGTCGAAGAAGATCACCATCCACGTCAAGTGAGTTTCGCGCTGCGCCGGCTGGCTTCCGACGCTCAGTGTCCGAAATAGATCGAGACGCCGAGGTTGGTCTGCCAGTCGGGCACCGCGCCGTCTAGCCGACGATCGAAGCCGGCGTCGAGTTGCACGCGTGGGGTGATCAGCCAGCCCAGTCCGGCACCGGCAGCCGTGCCGCTGCCCTGGCCCGGCATGCGCAACCGTGCGGTTTCGACATACAGCACCAGCGTGCTGCTCGGCATGTAGTTGTCGCTGACTGCCACGGTGGTGCTGTCTGTGCCGTCACTGCGCACATTCTGCAGATACAGGCCCAACGAATTGCGCTCGCTTGCCTGCAGGTTGAACTGGGCACCGAGCAGGTATTGGCGCCGGTCGCCACGGAATGCCTTCGCGCCATCGGTGAATTCCACGCTGCCCAGCAGGCCCCAGCTGACGGCCTGGCTCGAGGAGGGCAGTGCCAGTTTCAGCCCGAGTATCGTGTCGCCATGTCCCTGGCTGCGGTCGTCACTGCCGGCGCCGCTCTGCCGCAGCGAGTTCCACGGCGAGCTGCCCAGCTGCAGTTCCAGCGGGCCGCCGATGCCGATGCGCAGCAGGCTGTCGGCGCCGTACTGCGAACGGGTGATGCCATTCTGCCGACTGCGGCTCCAGTCCGGCAGCCCCTGTTCGATGGTGATGTCGCCAGTGCCGAGTACGACGGGCGTGAAACCATAGCCGGGGCGGTCGTAGCCCGGATTGCCGGCCAGGGCGGGCAGGGCAAGGCTCGACGTGAGCATGGCGAGTACGGCCATGCGCATGCGTCGGTGTGCATGCTGGCTGCGGCAACGGCTTGTGTCCCGGTATCGGCTAAAATCCATCACTTCGCTCCGCATCCATCGAGTTCCCATGACCGTCCGCACCCGATTCGCCCCCAGCCCCACCGGTTTCCTGCACATTGGCGGGGCGCGTACTGCACTGTACTGCTGGCTGGAATCGCGTCGGCGCGGCGGCGAATTCATCCTGCGCATCGAGGATACCGATCGCGAGCGTTCCACCGACGCGGCGGTGCAGGCGATCCTCGACGCGATGCACTGGCTCGACCTCGACGCCGACGAGGGCCCGTTCTACCAGACCCAGCGGCTGGCGCGGTACAAGCAGGTCGCCGACGAACTGGTCGCTGCCGGCAAGGCGTACTACGCCTACGAGAGCAAGGAAGAGATCGAAGCGATGCGCGAGGCCGCGATGGCGAAGGGCGAGAAGCCGCGCTACAACGGCCATTACCGCGACCGCAACGAGCCCGGCTTTCATGAAGCCCGTCGTGAAGATCCCAATCGCGTGATCCGCTTTCGCAACCCGAGCGAAGGCTCGGTGGTGTTCGAGGACAAGGTGAAGGGCCGCATCGAATGGGCCAACAGCGAACTGGACGATCTGGTGATCTTCCGCTCCGACGGCTGGCCCACCTACAACTTCGCCGTGGTGGTCGACGACATCGACATGGGCATCACCGAGGTGATCCGCGGCGACGACCACGTCAACAACACGCCGCGGCAGATCAACATCTATCACGCGCTGGGCGCCAAGGTGCCGGAGTTCGCGCACCTGCCGATGATTCTGGACAAGGAAGGCAAGAAGCTGTCCAAACGCACCAACTCGGTCAGCGTGATGGAGTACCGCGCCGACGGCTTCCTGCCGCACGCGATCCTCAACTACCTGGTGCGGCTGGGCTGGTCGCACGGCGACCAGGAGATCTTCTCGCGCGAGGAGATGATCGCGCTGTTCGACATCGCCGACGTCAACAAGGCCGCTTCGCGCTTCGACACAGAGAAGCTGGCCTGGCTCAATCAGCACTACCTGAAGACGGATGATCCGCAGTCGCTGGCCGCCGAATTCGAGTGGCACCTTCAGCGCGCCGGCATCGACGCTTCGCACGGCCCGGCGCCGGTCGACGTGATCGTGGCGCTGCGCGACCGCGTGCACACGCTGAAGGAAATGGCCGAGCGCGCGAAGATCTGGTACGCGCCGATCGCCGAATGGGACGACAAGGCGGTCGCCAAGCATCTGAAGAACGACAGTGCGGTTGCCGTGCTCGACGCGGCCAAATCGCTGCTGGCCGGGTGCGAATGGATGCCGGAACCGATCCACCAGGTGATCGAGCAGGTTGCCGCAAAGCTTGAGCTGGGCATGGGCAAGATCGCGCAGCCGCTGCGGGTGGCGATGACCGGCACCCAGGTCTCGCCGTCGATTGAGTACACGATCTACCTGGCAGGCCGCGACGAAGCGCTCAAGCGCATCGACGCCGCGATCGCCCTCGCGCGGGGATGAGCTTCCCGCCACGCCGATGACACGCTGAGCCCGCCATGGACGAACTGCTGGCCAGGGCTACCCGTGGCGTCGATCCCGATGCGCCGGGAGCGTTCTGGCATATCTTCTTCAACCTGTTGAATATGCTGCCGTGGGCAGCCATGTTCTGGTGGAGCCTGCTGTTCGTCGCGGTGGGCGCGCTGCTCGGCTGGTGGCGCGGCCGCCTGTTCGAAGGCGTCGTGTGGGCGTGGGTGCTGGGGCCGATCGGTTGGATCGTGATCCTGGCCAGGCCCCGCCCCGCGTCGCGCCCGCAGCCGCCGCCACTGCGGCGCTGAGCCTTGCCTGGAGTGATGCGGTTGCGAGTGTATGATCCGTCTTGAGGTGAAACGCGTGAGCCATGAAGTCGTCCACAACCCGCACGCGCACCATCCGCATCATCATCATGAGGATGCGAAGGGGTTCGTGCGCGCGGTGGAGCATGCCAGCGAGGAGCGCGGCTTGCGCCTGACCCCGCTGCGCAAGGAAGTGCTCGAGCTGGTCGCGACTGCGCACAAGCCGGTCAAGGCCTACGATCTGCTCGACCAGCTGCGCGAGAAGCACGGCAACGCCGCGCCGCCCACGGTCTATCGCGCGCTCGACTTTCTGCTCGAGAACGGCTTCATCCACAAGCTGGAATCGATCAACGCGTTCGTCTCCTGCCACCACCCGGCCGAGGCGCACCAGGTGCCGTTCCTGATCTGCGACACCTGCTCCAGTGCCCAGGAAGTCTGCGATGAACGGGTCGCCGAGCTGATCGAGGCACAGGCGAAGGCGTTCGGCTTTCGTCCACAGGCGCAGACGCTGGAAGTCCACGGCACCTGCCGGCATTGCCGCAAAGCCTGAATCCGCCGGTCGTCGGGTATGGTGCTTTGTAATGTTATAATGTAACATATGGATCACCGGGTACTGAGCCGCCACGTCTGGCGGTGCCGGGGCAGGTCGATGGATTCCGAACAGTCGAACAAATCCCGCTGGTGGCATGTGGCCGATCGCGTTGGCGCGATGGCGTCCTTCCTGTGCGCGATCCACTGCGCGCTGCTGCCCTTCGTGCTTGCGCTGCTGCCGTTGCTGGGGCTGGAATTCCTGGCCGACCATCGCTTCGAGCGCGTTTTCGTGCTGTGCGCCTGCGTGCTGGCCTCGTTCGTCCTGGTCCGCGGCTATCGCCGGCACCAGCGTCCGTTGCCGTTGCGGTTGGCGGTGCCGGGGCTGGCCTTGCTGCTGCTTGGCGTCATCTACCTCGATGGTTTCTCGCCGATCCTGCACAGCGTGCTGGTGACCTGCGGCGGCCTGCTGCTGGCCGGTGCGCATTTCGTCAACCTGCGACTGGACAGCCACGGCGATGGCGCCCACGTGCACGGCCCGCAGTGCGCGCACTGAGCGGCACTGAACAAGGTGGTGATTGTGTAACGGCGGCGGCCGTTCCTAGCATGCACGCATGAACACGGCCCACGTCCACCAGCACGATCACGCGCATCACGAACATGCGCACGGCCACGCCGTTGCGCCCGGAGGGCGCAGTCGCAAGCTGCTGTTTGCGTTCATCTTGACCACCGTGATGATGGTGGTCGAAGTGGTTGGCGGCGCGTGGTCCGGCTCGCTGGCCCTGCTGGCTGATGCCGGACACATGATGGTCGATGCGCTGGCCTTGCTGCTGGCGGTGGTCGGCGCATGGATGGCGACCAGGCCGGCCGATGCGCGGCGCAGTTACGGCTATGGCCGGGCGGAAGTGTTGGCGGGTTTCGTCAATGCACTCGGCCAGTTCGTGCTGGTCGGCTGGATCGCCTACGAAGCCGTCATGCGGCTGCTGCATCCCGGGGAAATCCTGTCCGGGGTGATGCTGGCCGTGGCCGTCGCGGGGTTGCTGGTGAACGTGCTGGTGCTGCGCACCCTGCACGGGCATGCGCACGACGACGTCAACCTGGCCGGCGCCAGCCTGCATGTGCTGGGCGACCTGCTCGGTTCACTGGCGGCGGTGCTGGCGGCGCTGGCGATCCGCTGGTTCGGCTGGCTGTGGGCCGATCCGGTGCTGTCGCTGCTGGTCTCGCTGCTGATCCTGAACAGCGCATGGCGGTTGCTGCGGATGTCCGCGCACATCCTGCTGGAAGGCGTGCCCGACGGCATGGACAGCGCGTTGGTGGAAGCGTCGCTGCGCACGGCCGATCCCGGCATCCGCGACATTCACCACCTGCACGTGTGGCAACTGGCGTCGGGTTCGCGCATGGCCACCGTGCATGCCGAGCTGGATGAGCATGCCGACGGCGCGCAGGCCTTGCAGGCGATCAAGCGGATGTTGCTCGAGCGTTTCGGGATCCAGCATGTGACCGTGCAGATCGACCCCGGCAAGTGCCTCGATGCCAGCGGAGACTGCGCCGGGCACGGTCAACCCTGACTATCCCGTATGGCTCCGACACTGCTATGATGGCAGGCCGTTCATCCAATAAATCAAGGAGTTCCCCATGGGTAAGGGCGATCGCAAGACCCGTCGCGGCAAGACCTATCGCGGCAGCTACGGCAATACCCGTGCGCACGGCGTGCTGCCGGCCGTGGTGGGCGCCAAGCCGACCGTGACCAAGCCGGCCGCCGCCAAGAAGGCCGCGCCGAAGAAGAAGTCGGCCTGAGCCGACTCCGGCCTGCACTGGCTCACAGAACCCCCGCCTCGGCGGGGGTTTTTGTTTTTGGAAGGGGCGGCTGTCGAAGCCGCCGCTGGCGTTTCGGGCAACCACCGCTGAACCCGGGTTGACGCCGGCGAAGGGCGGGTTTGCCGCAGCGCCGCATGCCGTGTATGATGCGCACCATTGTGTTAATGCGTTAGTACATTATGAAACGTCGATCACTCGACCCGGAAACCCCCGTCGAATCCGCCGAGCAGAGCCTTTACGAGGCGCTGCTCTCGTTGAAGAACAGCGAGGAGATGGGCGCTTTCCTGAGCGACCTGTGCACGCCGGCCGAGCTCGAGGTGCTGGTGGACCGCTGGCGGGTGGTCCCGTACCTGCTGGAAGGCGTGTCGTACCGCGAGATCCACGAGCGCACCGCAGTCAGCATCACCACGATCGGACGGGTGGCGCGTTACCTCAACCAGGGCAGCGGCGGCTACCTGGCAGCCGCGGCCCGTGCGGCGCGGCGACAGTCGCAGGCAGCCAAAAAGGCGAAGGCATGAAAACGCGCGACCGCTTGCGCATCGCGATGCAGAAGTCCGGCCGGCTGACCGAGCCGGCACTGGAACTGCTGACCCGTTGCGGGCTCACCTTCCGGCAGAGCCGCGACAAGCTGTTCTGTTTCGGCGAGGGTGAACCGGTCGACCTGCTGCTGGTGCGCGACGACGATATTCCCGGCCTGATCGCGCAGGGCGTGTGCGACCTCGGCATCGTCGGGCGCAACGTACTGAGCGAGTTCCAGCTCACCACGGGACGCGACGCCGAACCGCTCAGCGAACTGCGCCCGCTCGGCTTCGGGCGCTGCCGGCTGTCGATCGCGGTGCCGCAGGAGCTGGACTACCGCGAACCGGCGCAACTGGAAGGCCGGCGCATCGCCACGTCGTATCCGGGCTTGCTGGGTGAATGGCTGCGCACGCAGGGAATCGCCGCCGGCGTGGTGACCCTGGCCGGTTCGGTCGAGATTGCGCCGAAGCTGGGCACCGCCGACGCGATCTGCGATCTGGTGCAGAGCGGCGGCACCCTGGTGGCGAACCAGTTGCGCGAAACCGAAGTGCTGCTGCAGAGCGAGGCGGTGCTGGCGGGGCCGCTGACCCTGCCGGTGGACGAGCGCGGCGACATGCTGGAACTGCTGTTGAAGCGGCTGGACGGAGTGATCCAGGTGCGCGAGTCGCGCCTGCTGCTGCTGCAGACCTCGCGCCATACGCTGGAAGCCGTCACCCGCCTGCTGCCCGGCGGTCCGCAGCCGACCCTGCTGCCGGTGGCTGGCCAACCGGACCAGTTGATGCTGCAGGCGCTGTGTGCCGGCGAGGTGAGCTGGCGGCAACTGGAAGAAATCAAGAAGGCCGGCGCGCGCGAGATGTTCGTGCTGCCGGTGGAGAAGATGCTTGCATGAAACGTCTGGACTGGAACGTACTGGATGAAACGGCACGCCGGGATGCGCTGGCGCGGCCAGCGCAGTTGCGCGCGGACGAACTGCGCCGCGGTGTCGAGCGGATTGTTGCCGCCGTGCGCGAACGCGGCGACGCGGCGCTGCGCGAACTCAGCGCGACATACGACCGCTGCGCATTGGACGCGATCGCGGTGGACGAGGCCGAATTCGCTGCGGCCGAAGCCTTTCTCGATCCGGACCTGAAGGCGGCGATCCGCGAAGCAGCCGCACGTATCGAGCTGTTCCATCGCGCGGCGGCACCGCAACCGGTGGCGGTGGATACCGCACCCGGCGTGCGGGTGGAGCGCGTGTTGCGTCCGATCAGCCGGGTCGGCCTGTACGTGCCGGCCGGCACTGCGCCGCTGCCGTCGACCGCCCTGATGCTGGGCGTGCCGGCGCATATCGCCGGTTGCCGCGAAGTGGTGCTGTGCTCGCCGGCGCGCGCCGATGGGCGCTGCGACGAGGCGGTGCTGTATGCCGCGCGCCTCACCGGCGTGCACCAGGTGTTCAAGCTGGGCGGCGCGCAGGCGATCGCCGCGATGGCCTACGGCACCGCCAGCGTGCCGAAGTGCGACAAGCTGTTCGGCCCCGGCAACGCCTGGGTCACCGAGGCGAAGCTGCAGGTGTCGTCCGACCCGGACGGCGCCGCGATCGACATGCCCGCCGGCCCGTCGGAAGTGCTGGTGATTGCCGATGCCGAGGCGAACCCCGTGTTCGTCGCCGCCGACCTGCTGTCGCAGGCCGAGCACGGGCCGGATTCGCAGGTGATCCTGCTGAGTCCGTCCGCCGAGTTGCTGGACCAGGCGGCGGCCGAGGTCGAACGCCAGTGCGCCGAATTGCCGCGTGGCGCGATCGCCCGCCAGGCGCTGGCGCAGAGCCGGTTGATCGCGGTCGACTCGCTGGCGCAGGCGGTCGAGGTCAGCAACCGCTACGCGCCCGAGCACCTGATCCTGCAGGTGGCTGCGCCGCGCGCCTTGCTCGACGGCATCGACAGCGCGGGCTCGATCTTCCTCGGCCAGTGGACGCCCGAATCGGTAGGCGACTACTGCAGCGGCAGCAACCATGTGCTGCCGACCTACGGCTACGCGCGCAGCTACAGCGGCGTGTCGGTGGCCAGTTACCAGAAGCAGATCAGCGTGCAGGAAGTCAGCGAAGAAGGTCTGCGCAACATCGGTCCCTGTACGGCGATGCTGGCGGCGGCCGAACAACTCGAGGCGCACCGCCGCGCGGTGACCTTGCGATTGGCCACACTGGAGGCACTGTCATGAGCGTGCTCGATCTGGCGCGGCCGGAAATCCGCGCGATGCAGCCGTATTCCTCGGCGCGGATGGAGGCCAGCGGCGGTGAGGTATTCCTCAACGCGAACGAGTCGGCGTGGGCCCCGGTGGGCGACGACGGCCTCGGCTGCAACCGCTATCCCGAGCCGCAGCCCGCGGCGCTGGTCGAGGCGCTGGCGGCACTCTACGGCGTGCGGCGCGAACAGTTGCTGGTCGGCCGCGGCAGCGACGAGGCGATCGACCTGCTGGTGCGCGCGTTCTGCCGCGCCGGCCGCGACGCCATCCTGATCCAGCCGCCGACGTTCGGCATGTACGCGGTGTGCGCGCGGGTGCAGGACGCGGGTATCGTCGAGGTGCCGCTGGCGGCGGATTTCACCCTGGACGTGGACGCCGTGCTGGCCGCGCTGACCCCCGCGGTGAAGCTGGTCTTCATCTGCACGCCGAATAATCCCACCGGCCAGCTGGTACCGCGCGCCGCGGTCGAGCGGCTGGCGCAGGCACTGAGCGGCCGCGCCTTGCTGGTGGTGGACGAGGCCTATGTCGAGTTCAGCGACGCAGGCAGCGTGGCGGACCTGATCGATCGCCACGACAATCTCGCCGTGCTGCGCACCTTGTCCAAGGCCTGGGCGCTGGCCGGTGCACGCGTCGGCAGCTTGCTGGCGAATGCCGAGGTGATCGCGCTGCTGCGCCGGATCATGGCGCCGTACCCGCTGCCGCTGCCGTGCGTGGACGCCGCGTTGTTGGCGTTGTCCGGCTGGGGCCGGGCGAATGCACGAGGGCATGTCGGCATCGTGCGCGAGCAGCGCGCGCGGATGCAGGCAGCGCTGCGCCGGTTGCCCGGTGTGCGCGAGGTATTGCCGTCGCAGGCGAATTTCCTGGCCGTGCGCTTCGACGATGCCGGTGCCGTCTACCAGCGCCTGCTCGCGGCCGGCATCGTGGTGCGCGACGTGCGCCGTTACCCGAACCTCGGCGATGCACTGCGCATCACCATCGGCACGCCGGCGGAGAATGACCGGGTGCTGGCCGTACTGGCTGCGGCTCGAAGTGTTGCCGGGAAAGCGGCTTTTCCGAGGAGTCCGACCATGGACGGCCAGAGTTCCGCCGAGGGATCGGCATGAACAAGCGCAAGATCCTCTTCGTCGACCGCGACGGCTGCCTGATCGAGGAGCCGGCCGATGAGCAGATCGACAGCTACGAGAAGCTGGCCCTGCTGCCGGGCGTGATCGCCGCGTTGCAGCGCTTCGTCGCCGCCGGCTACGAGCTGGTGATGGTGACCAACCAGGACGGCCTGGGCACCGACCGTTTCCCGGAGCCGCATTTCACCGGGCCGCACGAACTGCTGCTGCGCATCCTCGCCTCGCAGGGCATCCGCTTCCGCGAAGTGCTGATCGACCGCAGCTTCCCGCACGAAGGCCGCGACACGCGCAAGCCCGGCGTCGGCATGCTGCGCCACTACCTGGCCGACGACGGCTGGAGCCGCGCGGCGTCGGCGATGGCCGGCGATCGCGAAACCGACCTGCAGTTCGCCGCGAACATGGGCGTGCGCGGCTTCCGCGTCGGCCCGCAGGGCGTGGACTGGGAGGAACTGGCGCACCAGCTGCTCGACGCGCCGCGCGTCGCCACGGTGGTGCGCAACACCAAGGAAACCCGGATCACGGTCAGCGTGGACCTGGACAAGGTGGCCGAGCCGCAGGCGCACACCGGCCTCGGCTTCTTCGACCACATGCTGGAGCAGATCGGCAAGCACGGCGGCTTCGCGCTGAAGCTCGACTGCGACGGCGACACCCACATCGACGAACACCACACCATCGAGGACTGCGCGCTGGCGCTGGGCAGCGCCTTGAAGCAGGCGCTCGGCGACAAGCGCGGCATCGGCCGCTACGGCTTCACCCTGCCGATGGACGAGGCGCAGGCCAGCGCGGCACTGGACTTGTCCGGCCGGCCGTACTTCGTGTTCGAAGGCAGCTTCCCGCGCGAGCGCGTGGGCGAGGTGCCGACCGAACTGGTGCCGCATTTCTTCCGTTCGCTGTGCGAGAGCCTGGGCGCGAACCTGCAGCTGGTGGTGCGCGGCGACAACGCACACCACATGGTCGAGGCCTGCTTCAAGGTGGTGGCGCGTACGCTGCGCCAGGCGATCCGCCGCGAGGGCAGCGAGCTGCCCAGCACCAAGGGCGCGCTGTGATGAGCGTGGTCCTGGTCGACGCCGGCGGCACCAATATCGGTTCGGTGCGTTACGCGCTGCAACGGTTGGGCGTGGATGCCGCGCTGACCGCGGACGCGGCGACGATCCGCGCCGCCGACAAGGTGATCCTGCCCGGCGTGGGCGCCGCCGGCCCCGGCATGGCGCGGCTGCGCGAGTTGGGCCTGGTCGAGCTGTTGCGCTCGCTGAAGCAGCCCGTGCTGGGCGTCTGCCTGGGCATGCAGCTGTTGTGCGCGCATTCGGAGGAGGGCGACACCGAATGCCTCGGCCTGATTCCGGCGCCGGTGCGCCGCTTCGCCGAAGCTCCCGGTTTGCGCGTGCCGCACATGGGCTGGAACCTGTTGAGCGCGAAGCAGGCGCATCCCTTGCTGGTCGGGCTGGGCGGCGATGAGCAGGCGTACTTCGTGCACAGCTATGCAGTGCCGGTGAGCGACTGGACCCTCGCCACCAGCGACTACGGCGCAGCATTTTCCGCCGTGATCGCGCGTGACAACTACTACGGCATGCAATTCCATCCCGAGCGCTCCGCCGCCGTCGGCGCGAAGCTCCTCAAGAACTTCCTCGAACTATGAGCTTCGACGTGATTCCCGCGATCGACCTGCGCGGCGGCCAGGTGGTGCGCCTGAAGCAGGGCGACTATGCGCAGCAGACCACGTATGCGGCCGATCCGCGCGAGCTGGCGCGGCGTTACGCCGACGCCGGCGCCCGCCGGCTGCACCTGGTCGATCTGGATGGTGCGCGTTCGGGCCAGCTCGACAATCTCGACGTGATTGGAACGATTGCTGCGGACGGCATGCAGGTGCAGGCCGGTGGTGGGGTGCGCGACGAGAATGATCTGGAGCGATTGTTCGACGCCGGCGTGGATCGCGTGGTGCTGGGCAGCGTGGCGATCCGCGATCCCGAACTCGTCGCCGGCTGGCTGGGCAAATACGGTGCCGAACGGTTGACCCTCGCGCTCGACACGCGTTGCATCGATGGCCGCTGGACCCTGCCCAGCGCCGGCTGGACCGAAACCGGGACGCGTACGCTGGACGAGTTGGCGCCGTGGTATGCCGAGCGCGGCGCGCGCCACCTGCTGTGCACCGACATCGACCGCGACGGCATGCTGGCCGGCTTCAACCTCGACCTCTACCGCCACCTCGCCGCCACGGTGCCGTCGCTGGCCGTGCAGGCCTCCGGCGGCGTGCGCTCGCTGGACGACATCCGCGCTGCGCGCGAAGCCGGCGCGCGCGGCGTGATCCTCGGCCGTGCGCTGCTGGAAGGGCGCTTCACCGTCGAGGAGGCCTTGGCATGCTGAGCCGCCGCATCATTCCCTGCCTCGACGTGCGCGACGGCCAGGTGGTCAAGGGCGTGCGTTTCCGCGACCACGTGGTGATGGGCGAGATCGTGGACCTGGCCCTGCGCTACCGCGACGAGGGCGCCGACGAACTGGTGTTCTACGACATCACGGCGAGCCCCGAAGGACGCAGCGTGGACCGCGGTTGGGTCGAGAAGGTCGCCCGCGCGATCGACATTCCCTTCTGCGTGGCCGGCGGCATCCGCTCGGTCGACGAGGCGCGCGCAGTACTGCACGCCGGCGCGGACAAGATCTCGGTGAACTCGCCGGCGCTGGAGCGGCCGGGGTTGATCGACGAGCTGGCTGCCGCGTTCGGCGTGCAATGCGTGGTGGTCGGCATCGACTCGCTGCGCGATGCCGACGGCGAATGGCACGTGCGCCAGTACACCGGTGACCCGGCGAAGACGCAGGCCCTGCCGCGCCGCACGCTGGACTGGATGGCCGAGGCGCAACGGCGCGGCGCCGGCGAGATCGTGCTGAACTGCATGGGCAGCGACGGCGTACGTGGCGGCTACGATTTGGAACAGCTGGCGGCGGCGCGTGCGGTCTGCCATGTGCCACTGATCGCCTCGGGCGGCGCCGGTGCGCCGGAGCATTTCCGCGACGCCTTCATCGAGGCCGACGTGGACGGCGCGCTGGCGGCCAGCGTGTTCCACTCGGGTGCCATCGCGATCCCGCCACTCAAGCACTATCTGCGCGGCCAGGGTGTGGCCGTTCGCCTCTAAGCCCCTGGAGCCTGCCATGGCCACCGAATCCATCATCGACGTCAGCCGCCTCGACTGGGCCAAGGGCGACGGCCTGCTGCCGGCGATCGTGCAGCACTGGCTCAGCGGCGAAGTGCTGATGCTCGGCTACATGAACGCCGAGGCGCTGGCACAGACCCAGGCCGGCGGCCAGGTGACGTTCTACAGCCGCAGCAAGCAGCGGCTGTGGACCAAGGGAGATAGTTCCGGCCACGTGCTGGCGCTGAAGTCGATCCGCGTCGACTGCGACGCCGACACCTTGCTGGTCCAGGCCGAGCCGCATGGCCCGACCTGTCACCTCGGCACGTCCAGTTGCTTCGGCGAAACCGTGCGGCCGCCGCTGGGCTTCCTCGCCGAACTCGACGCGCTGGTCGCGCAGCGCCATGCCGAGCGGCCGGCGGGCAGTTACACCACCAGGCTGTTCGAGGGCGGCATGCGCCGGATCGCGCAGAAAGTCGGCGAGGAAGGCGTCGAGACGGCGTTGGCCGCCGTCGTGCAGGACGATGCCGAACTGCTGGGCGAAGCGGCGGACCTGGTCTTCCACCTCACCGTGGCGCTGCGCGCGCGCGGGCTCGGCTTGGCCGATGTCGCTCGCGTGCTGGCCGACAGGCACGCGCGACGCGGCTGAGTCGATTTACCGTGGAGTGGCGACGGAGGCGCTGCCGGCCGGTGTCGCGGGTTTGAATGGCAGCTTCGGTCCCGGTGTGACCCCTTTGCGCCACGAGGCGAGCTGCTCGGCGATGCCGCTGCCGATGTCGATCTGCGGTTCCGACGGAGTCAGCTTGTCCTTCTGCTCCCACTGGCTGATCTCGCCGCTGGCCTGCTTGAACGCTTCGATGAAATCGGGAGTGCGGTTCAGCGCGTCGACCAGCCACGCCTTGCCGAAGTAGGTGATGTCGGAGTCGCTGCCGCAGCCGAACGAGCTGCGGTCGCTGCGGGCGGCGGTGAGCACCAGGGTACCGGGGCCGCGCAGCGGCGGCACGAAGCCGCCCGAATAGCAGGCGTTGACCACGACCACCTTCCACTTGAACGGATGCATGGACAGGATGCCGGCCAGGTCGCTGGCGCCGAGCTGGTCCAGCGGCAGCGGCTCCATGTCGACCAGCAGGCTGTGATCCTCGCTGCCGTGGCTGGTGAGGTACAGCAGCAGGATGTCCTGGTCCGGCTGCATCACCTTGCCCAGGCCTTCGAGCGCGGTTTCCAGGTTGCTCCAGCTGGCCAACGGGCGGGTGGTCAAGCTGGCCGGGTTGTTCTCCAGCACCAGGCTGTGGGTGGTGGCGCCGAAGCGCTGCGCGAACAGCCGCGCGGCGTACTCGGCTTCATTGCGGAATACGTCCTCGCTGCCGTCGCCGGCGAAGACGAGCAGGTACAGGTTGGGTTTGCCGGGTACGCGCGGGCCGAGCTCCGCCAGCACGTCGCGCATCATCCGCGGCTGCGCGTACAGCACCTGTTCCGGCGTCGGAGCCCGGCTGGGCCAGTTGTCGACCTCGGCGTCGCTGTCCAGTGCGGTGTCCGGCTCCACATCGACGGACGCAGCGGGCGCGGGATGACCGATGGTCGAACGCATCATTGGGTGGCCAGGCCACCACATCGCCAGCAGCACTCCGGCAGCGAACGCAAGCAGGACGGTCAGGGCGCTACGCATGGCGGGATTCGCGCGGCAGGTTCAGGGCGTGATCGCGTCGAAATCGCGATAGACCGGGTGGCGCGGTGATTCGGGCAGGGCCTGCGGCTCGCGGACCAGCCAGCCGGTATGAAAACCGGCTGCCCGTGCGGCGTCGAGCTCCTCCACGATATCGGACAGGAACAGCAGGTGCCGTGGCTGTTCCTCGATCGCCTCGGCGATGCGCCGGTAGGACTCGGATTCGCGCTTCGGGCCGGTTTCGGTATCGAAGTAGCCGGCAAACAGCACGCTCAGGTCGCCCGCTTCGCTGTGCTGGAAGAACAGCTTCTGCGCCGGCACCGAGCCGGAGGAGTAGACGTACAGCCGCAGCCCGTCGGCGCGCCAGTCGCGCAGTCGCGCGGCCACTTCCGGATAGATGTGGGCGCGGTAGTCGCCGGCCTCGTAGCCGTCCTTCCAGATCATTCCCTGCAGCGCCTTCAGCGCGGTGGATTTGCGATCCTGGTCGATCCACTGCAGCAGCAGTTCGATGATGTCCTGGCGGCGGGCCTCCACCAGCCCGGCTTCGATGGCCGCCTCATGCAGCCAGTGTTGCACTTCGGGCTTGTTGCCGTGGGTTTCGACGAAGGCCGGCAGGCGCTTGCGCGCGTACGGGAACAGCACGTCGCGGACGAAGTCGATCGAGCTGGTGGTGCCCTCGATATCGGTGACGATGGCGCGGATTTCGATCATGGCGACGGTGGCGTAGGTGGGTGGGCCAGCATAGACGAATGGCGCGTCGGCGGCCGTTATCAGCCCGGCGTAGCCTGGTGCGGCTGCATCCGCGGGAACTGCTGCGCGATATCATCGCCGGTGAAGTTGGCCACCCAGCCTTCCTTGTTGGTGAACAGCCGGATCGCCACGAAGTAGGGCGATTCGCTCATGTCGAACCAGTGGCGGGTGCCGTCCGGCACGCCGATCAGGTCGCCCTGTTCGCACAGCACGTCGTACACCTTGCCGCCGATGTGCAGGGTGAACTGGCCGGCGCCGGCGACGAAGAAGCGCACTTCGTCCTCGCTGTGGGTGTGCTCGCTGAGGAATTTCTGGCGCAACATGGCGCGGTCGGGATGATCGGGGGCGAGGCTGATCACATCGACGGATTGGTAACCCTTCTCGCCCATCAGGCGATCGATGTCGCCGCGATAGGCCGCGATCACCTCGTCCTGGCTGGCGCCTGGCGCGATCGGCTGGCTGGCGCCCCACCGTTCGAAGCGGACGCCGATCTTGCCCAGCTCGGCGGCAATCGCGGCGTGCTCGTCGATCGCTGCCAGCGGCGATTGCGGTCGGGTTTCGTCGAAGATGCGCAGTCGGCTCATGATGCCCTCAGCTTTTTCAGGTCAAGTTCGCAGCCGAGCAGGAACTCCAGCGCCTCCAGATGGCGCCGGGTCTCGGCCATGTCGCGGCCCCAGGTGTAGATGCCGTGGCCGTCGATCAGGTAGGCGTGCAGCGGCTTGCCTGCGTCCAGCCAGGCGTCGACCCGGGCCACCAGTTCGGGCATGTGCTGGGTGTTCGGGAACACCGGGATCTCCAGCACGCTTTCATGGGTGTGGTAGCCGGTGATCGCCTTCTGCAGTTCCCAGCCCTGCAGGCGCACGGCGCCCTCGGCAGCGAACAGCCGCGACGCCACGCTTTGCGTGCGCGAGTGGGTGTGCAGCACCACGTTCATCTCCGGCCAGCGCCGGTAGACCTGGGTGTGCAGCGCCGTCTCGGCACTGGGGCGGGCATCGGTGCCGACGGCATTCCCGTCCAGGTCGATCAGCATGATGTCGTCGCGGCCGAGCCTGCCCTTGTGCCGGCCGGAGATGGTGATCGCCGCGTGATCCGCATCGACCCGCATCGAGAAATTGCTGCTGGTCGCCGGCGTCCAGCCAAGCGTGGACAGCTCGCGCGCGGCGTCGGCAACGGCGTCGGCGCGCTGCTCGAACAAGCTGGCGGGGATCGTGGCTGGAAGGGTCTGGCTCATGCGGTTTGGACGTCCAAATGAGCGCCGACTATACCATGCGCCAGGTCGCCACCCGGTTGGAATGAGAGCCATTCTCGCAAGTCAGGAAAAATTGGGATGGTGGGCGTAACATCGGCACGAATCCGGCGCAGAGTGTGCTGGACAGATCCCGACGGAGGCTTGCCCATGTCGAAAGAACAAGATATCGAATCGCGTCGCCGATTCCTCAAGGTGGCTGCCGGTACGACGGCGGCAGCCGTGGTGTTCGGTGGCTTGCCGCGCTTTGCGCGTGCGGCGGACCTGCCGCCGGTGAGCGAGTCGGATCCGACCGCGAAGGCATTGGGCTACGTGGAGGATGCCAGCAAGACCACCAACGCCAAGTACAAGGCCGGTGACGATTGCGCGAACTGCCAGTTCTACAGCGGCGGCGCCACCGGTCGCGGGCCGTGTCAGCTGTTCCCCGGCAAGTCGGTGAACGCGAAAGGCTGGTGCGTGTCGCACACGCCGAAGAAGGCCTGATCGCCTCCCGATCACATCGGGAATTCCGCCATGCAAAAGGCCGGCTGATCGCCGGCCTTTTTGTTTTCCCTGATGGAGCGCGAGGCGGAAAGGGGTCGCGCGGACAAAAGTGCGGCCCGGACACATCAGGCTGAGGAGCTTACCCACCTGACGCGCCGAGCCGCGATCCGGGGCCCACTGCCAAGTGATCAACCCGCGGACTGAGGATGATACTCCCGAGTTCGGCGAAAGGGCGACCGGTCCCTCGATTTCTCTTGAAAAGTTCTCGTTAAATCTTGCAAAAACAATAACTTACTATTGAATTTGTAAGGTTTATAAAGAACTTTATCATTTTGCGATGATCGATGGAATTAACCGACATAAGGCGAAAATCGACGATTTTCACCGATATTCGTCGAAATTGATGAATCAGGGCTTCGGCGTGTCGGCCATGGCGCGGCGCAGATGGCTGTGCCGGTTGCCGTAACCGAAGTAGATCACCAGGCCGAGGAGGGTCCAGACGATCATCAGCGACCAGTTGTACCAGGCCATCGTGGACAGCAGGGCGAGGCAGCTGAGGATGCCGAGCGTGCAGATCACCGGTGCAAACGGCACGCGGAAGGTGCGCGGCAGCTCCGGCCGGGTATGCCGCAGGATCCACACGCCGGCGCAAACCGCCATGAACGCGATCAGCGTGCCCATCGACACCAGGTCGCCCAGCACGTCCAGCGGGAAGATCGCCGCGAGCAGGGCGATGCCGGCACCGGTGATCAGCGTATTCAGGTGCGGCGTGCGGTAGCGCGGATGGATCCGCGTGAATACCTTGGGCAGCATGCCGTCACGGCCCATGATCATGAAGATGCGCGGCTGCGCGATGATCATCACCAGCACCACCGACGACAGCCCCAGCAGCGCGCCGATCTCCACCAGCCAGCGCAGCCATTCCAGTTGCGGGTGCCCGTGCAGGGCGGTCACCACCGGCTCGTCGGTGCCGAGCAGGGTGTAGGAACTGAGGCCGGTCATCACCGCGGCCATCGCGATGTACAGCACGGTGCAGATCGCCAGCGAGGCGAGGATGCCGATCGGCAGGTCGCGCTGCGGGTTGCGTGATTCCTGCGCCGCGACCGAAGTCGCCTCGAAGCCGATGTAGGCGAAGAACACCATCGCCGCGCCGCGCAGTACGCCGCCCCAGCCATATTTGTAGTGACCCTGCGACTCGGGCACGAACGGGGTCCAGTTGGAAGGGTCGACATAGCGCCAGCCGACCACGATCACCAGGGTGATCAGGCCGACCTTGAGCGCCACCATCGCGGCGTTCGCCAGGCTCGACTCGCGGATGCCCACGTAGCAGATCCAGGTCAGCAGCAGGATGAGCACCACCGCCGGCAGGTTGAGCAGTGCGCCGGTGGCGACCAGGTGATGGTCGGCTGTAAATGCCAGCGGCGCACTGGTCAGCGCTGCAGGGATGCTCAGATCCATCTGGAAGAGCGTGCCGATGTGCTCCAGCAGGCTGAGGAAATAACCGGTCCAGCTCACCGCCACCGCCGAGGCGGACACGCCGTATTCCAGCACCAGGTTCCAGCCGATGAACCACGCCATCAGTTCGCCGAGCGTTGCATAGGCGTAGGAATAGGCGCTGCCGGAGACCGGTATAAGCGTGGCGAATTCGGCGTAGCACAGCGCGGTGAACGTGCTGCAGATCGCCGCCAGGATGAAGGAAAGGATCACTGCCGGGCCGGCATGGTCGGCTGCTGCCTGGCCGGTGATCACGAAGATGCCGCCGCCGATCACCGCCCCGATGCCGAGTGCAGTCAGACCCCACGGTCCGAGTGTGCGGCGCAGGGTGGGGCCGTGGGTGTCGTCGGGTTCGTTGAAATCGGTCTTGCGGGCGAGCAACTGCTTGAGCATGGGAGGTCGTCTTCGAAAGCGGGGCGTCCGGTTCTATCCGGTTGGCATTACAAACGCGGCAGCCGGCGCTGTGGGCGCCGGCTGCCGGTGGTTTGTCAGTGGGCGTTCTGGCGCAACTTGCTGTTGCGATAGCCGTAGAAGACGTAGATCAGGAAGCCGATCGCGATCCAGCCAAGCATCAGCGGCCAGCGCTCCTTGAAAGCCTGCCAGAACAGGAACAGGCAGGCAGCGGCACCCAACGGGCAGACGATCCACGGCAGCGGCACGCGGAACGCGCGTGGCAGATCCGGTCGCGTGCGACGCAGCACCAGCACGCCGATGCAGACGGTGGCGAAGGCCAGCAAGGTACCCATCGAGACCAGGTCGCCGAGCACGTCCACCGGGAACAGGCCGGCAAGGATGCAGGCGATCACGCCCACCAGGATGGTGCCGATATAGGGCGTGCGGTGTTTCGGATGCACGCGCCCCAGTGCCGGCGGCAGCAGGCCGTCGCGCGACATCGAATAGAAGATGCGCGGCTGGCCCATCAGCATCACCAGCACCACCGAGCTCAAGCCCGCGAGGGCGGCGAACACCACCAGGATCTTCAGCGTGCCCAGGAGGTAGCTGGACGCGCTGCCGGCGGCGACGGTGCCGAGCACATAGTTGATCGCGGTAGCGACCGGCTCAGGCGTATTGAGCATGCGGAACGGCGTCGTGCCGGTCATGACCGCGGCCATCGCCACGTACAGCACGGTGCAGATCAGCAGCGAGCCAAGAATGCCGATCGGCATGTCGCGCTGCGGGTTCTTGGCTTCACCGGCTGCGGTGGAGACCGCGTCGAAACCGATGTAGGCAAAGAACACCAGGGTGGCGCCGCGGTAGACGCCGCTCCAGCCGAACTTCGAGCCGCCTTCGTTGGCCGGAATGAACGGATGCCACAGGTCGGCGTTGATGTAGTTGAACATCACCACCAGAAACAGCAGGATCACGCTCACCTTGATGGCCACGATGATCGCGTTGACCGCCGCCGACTGCGTGATGCCGAGATAGCAAAGCCAGCTGATCGCGGCGACGATCAGAACGGCTGGCATGTTGACCAGGGCGCCGGTGAACACCAGCTTGTGGCCTCCTGTGGCGAAGGTGAGCGGGGCCGAGGAGAGTGCCGTCGGCAAATTGAAATTCAGCCCCGTCATCGAACTGAGCATGCGCAGCATTTCGCCGAAGTAGCCCGACCAAGCCACCGCCACGGTCGACGCAGCGAACAGGTATTCGAGTACCAGCGCCCAGCCGACGAACCAGGCGACCACTTCACCCAGGGTGGCGTAAGAATAAGAATAGGCGCTGCCGGAAACCGGCAGCATGGCGGCGAATTCCGCGTAGCACATGCCGGCCAGGCCACAGGCGACGGCGGCAATCAGGAAGCTGAGGATCAAGGCGGGGCCGGCGAATTGTGCAGCCGCCGTGCCGGTGATGGCGAAGATGCCGGCGCCGATCACCGCACCGATGCCAAGCATCACCAAGTGGCGTGCGGTCAGTGCCCGCTTCAGCGTGACCTCGCCGGTCGAGTTGCCTTCGACGGGTTCGCCGGCGTCCACATGAGGCATCGCCTCAATGGCGTGAGTGGCAAATAGACCTTTTATCATCAAGCTCCCCTCAAGTGATTTTTGCCCGCTTCCGCTCTGCGGCGGATAGGCGTTACGGGCAGGCAATGGCGGGCCAACATAGCCCAGCAATAGATGATGTACAAGCTTCGTTCATGTTGCGGCGAAACATGCCGCGATGTGTTTCAGCCTACTCAACGGATGTCCATGCAACAGCCAGCCATCATCATGATCGATGCAATCCGGCGCTACCGTGACCAATGGCAGGGGGAGGCGGCGACGGCCGCGCAGTTCGAGGCCTTCCTGCATACGCACGCGGATGCATTCGAGCGTAGCAACACGACTGGCCATTTCACCGGTTCGTGCTGGCTGGTGAGCGCGGAAGGGACACGCGTGCTGTTGATGCATCACCGCAAGCTGGACCGTTGGCTACAACCGGGCGGCCATGCCGATGGCGACCCCGATCTGGCGCGCGTGGCGTTGCGCGAGGCGCAGGAGGAAACCGGTGTCGCCGGCCTGCGCGTCGAGGGCGGCATCTTCGATATCGACCGGCATCGTATTCCTGCGCGCGCCGATGAGCCGGAACATTGGCATTACGACGTGCGCTACGTGGTTCGCGCGGGGACGGAAGATCGCTTCGCGGTGAATGCCGAATCGCGCGCGCTGGCGTGGCGAGCGGTGACGGAGGTGGCCGCCGACGCCAGCCTCGATGCTTCGCTGCGGCGGATGGCGCACAAGTGGCTGGGCCGTTCATCGGCTCCGTAGGCTGGCGATGCCGGCCATGGTTTCCTAGGCGTACTTCTCAGGCGCCGGGTTGAGGTGGCCGCAGGCGTCGCAGGTGCGCGCTTCGCGCGAGCCGTAGAAGCGCTCGAACACCGGAGGAAAATCACGCTCGATGCTGTCGAGCACGAAGTGTTCCTCGTACAGCTTGTGGTTGCAGTGCTCGCAGAACCACAGCAGGCCGTCCTTCTCGCCGGCGACGCGGCGGCGCTCGATCACCAGGCCGATCGACGCCGGCATGCGCTGCGGCGAATGCGGCACCCGCGGTGGCAGGTAGAACATCTCGCCGGCGCGGATCGGGATGTCGCGCGCCTGGCCGTCGTCCTGCACCTTCAGCACCATCTCGCCCTCGAGCTGGTAGAAGAACTCGGGGCCTTCGTCGTAGTGATAGTCGGTGCGCGCGTTCGGGCCGCCCACGATCATGATGATGAAGTCGCCGTCGACGATGCACTTGTTGCCCACCGGCGGCTTCAGCAGGTGACGGTGCTCGTCGATCCAGCGCTCGAGGTTGATGGGCGGCAGCAAGGCCATGGCGGTGGTTCCTGGAAAAGTAACGGGTACCTTAGCGCCGGCGTGGCCGCAAAAAAAGCCGCGGCGGCTCAGACCTCCAGCGTCGCCAGGTCGCCCTTTTCCTCCAGCCAGGACTTGCGGTCGCCGGCGCGTTTCTTGGCCAGCAGCATGTCCATCAGCTTGGCGGTGCCGTCGTCGTCGCCGACGGTGAGCTGCACCAGGCGACGCGTGTCCGGGTGGATCGTCGACTCGCGCAACTGCGGCGGGTTCATCTCGCCCAGGCCCTTGAATCGGGTGGTGCTGACCGCGCCCTTCATCTTCTCGCGCTCGATCCGCTGCAGCATCGCTTCCTTCTCGCTCTCGTCCAGGCAGTAGAACACCTGCTTGCCCACGTCGACGCGGAACAGCGGCGGCATCGCCACGAACACATGGCCTTCGCTAACCAGTTTCGGGAAATGTTTCAGAAACAGCGCCGACAGCAGGGTGGCGATATGCAGGCCGTCGGAGTCGGCGTCGGCGAGGATGATCACCTTGCCGTAGCGCAGGCCGGACAGGTCGTCCTTGCCCGGGTCGCAACCGATTGCCACCGCCAGGTTGTGCACTTCCTCCGACGCCAGCACCGAGGTCGACTCGACTTCCCAGGTGTTGAGGATCTTGCCGCGCAGCGGCAGGATCGCCTGGAACTCCTTGTCGCGCGCCTGCTTGGCGCTGCCGCCGGCCGAGTCGCCCTCGACCAGGAACAGCTCCGTGCGGGTGAGGTCGGTGGCGGTGCAGTCGGCCAGTTTGCCGGGCAACTGCGGACCCTGGGTGATCTTCTTGCGGATGATCTGCTTGGCTGCCTTCAGGCGTGCGCTGGCGTGTTCGATCGCCAGCTGGGCGATGCGCTCGCCCATCTCGACGTGCTGGTTGAGCCACAGGCTGAAGGCGTCGTGGATGACGTTCTCGACCATGCCGGCGGTCTGCCGCGAGGACAGCCGCTCCTTGGTCTGGCCGGCGAACTGCGGATCCTGCAACCGCGCCGACAGCACGAACGACAGCCGTTCCCACACGTCTTCCGGCGCCAGCTTCACGCCGCGCGGCAGCAGGTTGCGGATGTCGCAGAACTCGCGGATCGCGGTGGTCAGGCCGGTACGCAGGCCGTTGACGTGGGTGCCGCCCTGCGCGGTGGGGATCAGGTTGACGTAGCTCTCCTGCACCAGCTCGCCTTCCGGCAACCAGGCCAGCGCCACCTCCAGGCCTTCCACGTCGCGTGCCATGTGGTGCACGAACAGTTCGTTCGGCAGCGCCTCGATGCCGTCGAGTTCGCCGCGCAGGTAATCGCGCAAGCCGTCCTCGTAATGCCATTCGACGATTTCGCCGCTGGCGACATCGGTGAGCTTGACGTTGAGGCCGGCGCACAGCACCGCCTTGGCGCGCAGCAGGTGCTTGAGCTTGCCCAGCGAGATCTTCGGCGAGTCGAAATACTTCGCCTCCGGCCAGAAGCGCAACGTGGTGCCGCTGCGCTTCTTCGGCACGCTGCCAATAACTTCCAGCGGACTGATCTTGTCGCCGTGGGCGAATACCATCTGGTATTCGGAACCGTCGCGCCGGATCGTCACCTCGACCCGGTCGGACAGCGCATTGACCACCGACACGCCGACGCCGTGCAGGCCGCCGGAGAAGTTGTAGTTCTTGCCGCTGAACTTACCGCCAGCGTGCAGCCGGGTCATGATCAACTCGACGCCGGACACGCCTTCCTCCGGGTGGATGTCCACCGGCATGCCGCGGCCGTCGTCGCTCACTTCCACCGAGCCGTCGTCGTGCAGCACCACCTCGATGGTCTTCGCGTGGCCGGCCAGCGCCTCGTCCACCGAGTTGTCCACCACCTCCTGCACCAAGTGGTTCGGGCGGGTGGTGTCGGTATACATGCCGGGGCGGCGTTTGACCGGATCCAGGCCGGAGAGGACTTCGATATCGGCGGCGTTGTAGCGACTGCTCATGCGTGTTTTCGATCCAGACAAGACGGCAAAGCATGGGGCGCGCGGGCGGGCAGGGTCAAGCCGATCAGCGATAACCCTGCGCCTGCAGCGAGAACAGGTGGGCGTAGTGGCCGCCC
>Ga0207690_10000313_pt1 | contig 32880 bp, 33 predicted proteins | sample KBSC23metaG_FD_184315 | JGI IMG/M metagenome (GOLD analysis project Ga0207690, IMG submission 184315) | Corn rhizosphere microbial communities from Kellogg Biological Station, Michigan, USA - KBS C2-3 metaG (SPAdes) (version 2) | ecosystem: Host-associated > Plants > Roots > Rhizosphere > Soil ... | reverse complement strand
CACTCGACTGGTCGAGCTGCAGGAGGTCGTGGGCGAGTGCACGCGCGACATCGAGGAACTGGCCTGCGGCCCGATCGACGCCGATGCGCTGGCAGGACGCGCCCAACGGGTGCGCAGCCGGCTGGCGATCCAGCGCGAAAAGGCACGCCTGCGCTCACGCGGTCCGGCCTTGCAGAGCTCGATGGACGCCGGCGAGATCGAATTGTTCTGAGAGGTTGTGAATTTCTCAACCTCGAAGCCCGGTCATACATGTGCCGGACTCGCGACAGGAGAAAACCACAGGAAGTGGTTTTCTTCACAAACTTTGAGGAGCACAGCATGATCGTCCATCACGACAGCGAACACGATTGCCTGACCCTGCAACTAGGCCAGCGCTTCGACTTCAGCATCCATCGCGATTTCCACGAGGCCTGCCTGGACAGCGGCAAGGCGGCCCGCAGCTATGTCATCGATCTCGGCGAGGTGACCAGCATGGACAGCTCGGCGCTGGGCATGCTGCTGCTGCTGCGCGAGCATGCCGGCGCCGATCGCGCCGAGATCCGCATCGTCAATGCCGGCAACGAATTGCGCAATACGCTGCGCGTGGCCGGCTTCGACAAGTTGTTCGTCCTGCATTGAAAGCATTGCGGGGCCGATGACCAGTCCCCTCGAGCCCCCCTGGCCAGACAGCAAAAAGGCCCCTCGCGGGGCCTTCATGTTGCGGCAGTTGCAGCCGTTGGGTTACCAGGCGCGCACTGCAATCACGGAGACCGTGTAGCTGGCCATATCCGACTGGTAGCGGAATCGCCGGCCAAGATCGAACTTTGCTGCCGCACCGGGGGCGATGTTGGTGGTGCCGGCCGGCCAGCCCTGTTTCGCCTGGAGCACCTTGCCGTTGGCGTCCTTGACCTCGATGCTGATCTGTGCGGCTGCGGGTTCGGCGCAGTTGTTCACCAGCTCGCCGCTGAGACTGAGCCGGGTTGCCGGCCCGGAACTGCTGACGGCGGGCTTGAAATCCTTGATGATGAAATCGGTGGGCGCGCAGGCGGCGTGGGCGGCCATCGGGAGGAAGAGCAGCGAGGCGGAGAGAAGCAGCGTTTTCATGGGCACGAATCCGTAGGTCCAGGGAAGCCAGGTAGGGACCGGCCGGGGAGCGACAAAGGTCCACATCCTCAGAGTCGGCCGGCACGCCGGAATCTTTAGGCTCGCCATGAAGTCCGGTTCGTGTCGGGCGGTGCACGGCAACCCGCCGCGTGTTGCGCGGTGGTGGGTCGAGAAGGGCGGGATACGGGCGGTGCGCCGACCGGGACCTTGCCGGGTCGTTACCGGTCGGGGTGCTCGATGAACCACAACCCGGCGAACAATTTCGGGTCGATCGAATACCCCTCGGCAGCGCGCGCGAACAGCCAGGCGCCCGCCTCGCGGCGCGGGACCTCGTGCACCACGATGTTCTCGGTTTCGTCGCCGCCGCCGGGACCGACTTTTTCCAGTTCCCATGCGCGCACGAAGGTGATCATCTCGGTACTCATGCCCGATGACGACGGGCCGCGATGGACGAACTCCACCCGCTGGCAGCGCCAGCCGGTTTCTTCCTCCAGTTCGCGCTGGGCGGCCAGCAGCGCGCTTTCGTCGGCTTGTCCGGCCAGGTCGCCGACCAGGCCGGCCGGCATCTCGATGGTGTTCTGCAGGATCGACACGCGGTACTGCTCGACGAACAGCACCTTGTCCGCGGGCGTCACCGCCAGGATGATCACCGCGCCGCCGGGGTTGTTGCGTTCGGCGTACTCCCAGCGGCCGCGCCTGCGCAGGCTCAGCCAGCGGCCTTCATGCAGGGTTTCCACCGGGGCGTTGGCGTCGGCGGGGATGCGGCTGGCGGAGTCGTTCATCGGTCATCGGGTGCGGGAAAAGCCAGACGACATGGTGACCGTTCCCGGCGGCAGCGACAACCGGCTGGCCACGCCGGCAGGCGCGCCCCCGGGCTACAGCCACCGCGCGCGCTTGAGCCCGATGTAGATGCCGCTGACGATGCTGGCCATCACCACGATGATCGCGGGGTAGGCCCAGGGGCGGCTGAGCTCGGGCATGTGGGCGAAGTTCATGCCGTACCAGCTGGTGAGCAGGGTCGGCGCGGCGAGCATGGCGGCCCAGCCGGCGAGTTTTTTCATCACCTCGTTCTGGCGCAGGCTGACCAGGGAGAGGTTCACGTTGATCGCGGCGGTGAGCATCTCGCGCATGGCGCCGATCGCCTCGTTGACGCGGAAGGCGTGGTCGTAGACGTCGCGGAAATACACATGCAGTTCGTCGGGTATCAGGTTCGGGTGCAGCCGGATCAGTTGGTTGATGATGTCCTGCAGCGGCGCCACCGCCAGGCGCAGCGTCATCAGGTCGCGCTGCATGTCGTACAGGCGGCGTATCGTGCTGCTCTTGAACGTCTCGCCGAAGATGTCGTGTTCCAGCTGGTGCACTTCCTCGCGGAAGTCGCGCACGATCGGCAGCAGGTTGTCGACGATGAAATCGAGTACGCCGTACAGCCCGTAGCTGGGGCCGTTCGCCAGCAGCTCCGGCGCGTGTTCGCAGGTGCGCCGCGCCGGCGCGTAGGACTGCGAGGCGCCGTGGCGCACGGTGACCAGGTAGCGCGGGCCGAAGAAGATGTGCGTTTCGCCGAACGCCAGTTCGCCGCCGATCAGCTGCGCGGTCTGCACCACCAGGAACAGCGAGTCGCCGTAGGCCTCCAGCTTGGTGCGCTGGTGCGCGGCGTGCGCGTCCTCGATCGCCAGGTCGTGCAGGCCGAATTCGTCCTGGATCTTTTCCAGCAGCTCCTCGTCCGGCTCGTACAGGCCGACCCAGACGAAGGTGTCCGGTTCGGCCAGCACGTCGCTGATCGCGTCGATGGTGACGTCGCCGATCCGGCTGCCGTCCTTTCGGTAGGCGATGCAGTTGACCACCATGGGCTGGTCGCTGGTCGACGGTGCGCTCGACGGTGTGATCGGATTCATGCGCGCATCATGCCCCGCGCCAGTGGGCGGGGCAATTGGATTACCGGCGATGGCGGCGCAGGCTCCAGGCCAGCGCCAGCCAGCACGGCAGGGCGAACAGCAGCCACGGCTGGTTCTGCTGCACGGTGCCGGGCAGCAGGTGCAGCAGCACGGCGACCATGCAGGCAAGCAATTGCAGGGCGATCACGCCGTCGATGAAGCGCGAGGCGGCGAAGCCGCGGCGCGAGCGCCACAGCGTCGGCAACAGCAGGAAGGCCAGCGGATTGAACAGCAGCAGGTTCGCGTTGGCCCACGCCGAGTGGTGGGTGGTCAGCGTCCATAGCGTCAGCAGCAGCAGGCCGACCAGGCCGGCCGCGAGCAGGTACAACGTGCCGAGCAAGGCGTAGCCGGCGGGCCACCAGCGGCGGCTGAGCACGATCAGTGCGGCCAGCAGCAGCCCGGCCAGGGCCAGCGGCAGGCGAAGGTCGGGTGCGGCCGGTGGCGGCGCGTCCAACCGGTTCGGCGAGAGGAGCTGTTCGCTCTGCACGAGCGGCTGCAGGTTGCCGTGGCCGTCGTCGATACGCACCTCGCGCAGTTGCGCCTGCAACACCTCGGGCAGGAAGCTTTCCTGCCAGGCATCCAGCGGCTGGTCGGCATACGGCCCCAGGCCCAGGTCGAGCACCAGCATCAGCCAGGGTTGCGCGCTCATCAGGCGGACGGTCTGCTGGCGGTAGGTCATGCCGCCGCGACGGGCCTTCAGCCGGGTTTCCAGCACGCCGCCCAGCGCCTTGTCCAGCGCGTCGCGCACGCGGGTGGTGCAGTTGTCGACGTAGTAGTCGTAGTTGTAGCCGGCGTTCTCAGGACGCAGGTTCCACAGCAGGAAGTCGCGCAGCGCGGCGGCCTGGTCGGCAGTCATCGCCAGTTGCTGGCGGGTGATCGAGCGGCCGGCCTCGACGTAGAAATTCTCGTCGAGGCCGCTGGGCGCGGCGTCCATCAAGTAGTGCATGCGGCCGCGGGCGAAGTTCAGCAGGAAGTTCTTCTCGCTGAAATCGAACACGCCGTAGTTGAAGTTGATCGCTTCGCCCGAGGCCGTGTCGCGCAGCTCGATCGCGTCGTGGCCGAAGCGCTCCCAGTAGGTTTCGCCGGGGCCGTAGGTCACCAGCGAGACTTCGAGGTTGGCGCCGGGGGCGTTGGCGACGCTGGCATGGGCAGGCTGGAGCGTGGCCAGCATCAACAGCGCGAGCAGCAGGAGGTTGCGGCCAATCAGGTTCATGCGGCTTACTGCTTGACCACGCGGAACTGCTGCACGCGGCGGTCGTCGGCTTCGGTGACGTGGAACAGGTAGTCGCCGATGCCGACCTCTTCGCCGACCTCGGGCAGGTGGCCGAATTCGGAGGTGACCATGCCGCCCACGGTGTCGTATTCCTCGTCGGAAAAATCGGCGCCGGTCTGCTCGTTGAAATCCTCGATCGGGGTCAGCGCGCTGACCAGCCAGTCGCCGCCGGGCTGTTCGTGCATCAGCTCGGGTTCTTCCCCGTCGTCGTGCTCGTCGTCGATCTCGCCGACGATCTCTTCCAGTACGTCCTCGATGGTGATCAGGCCGGCGACGCCGCCGTACTCGTTGACCACCAGCGCCATGTGGTTGCGGCTGAGCCGGAATTCCTCCAGCAGCACGTTCAGGCGCATCGACTCGGGAATCAGCACGGCCGGGCGCATGATCGCGCGGATGTCGAAGTGTTCGGCGGCGCCGAAGTACTTCAGCAGGTCCTTGGCCAGCAGGATGCCGAGGATTTCGTCCTTGTCCTCGCCGTGCACGGGGAAGCGCGAGTGGCCGGATTCGACCACGGCGGCGAGGATGTCGGGCAGCGGCGACTCGGCCGCCAGCATCACGATCTGCGCGCGCGGCACCATCACGTCGTCCACGCTCAGTTCGGTGACCTTGATCGCACCCTCGACCATGGTGAGGGTGTTCACGGACAGCAGTCCGTTGGTCTGGGCGGAACGCAACTCCTCGATCAGTTCGTCGCGGTTGCGCGGTTCGCCGGAAAACATGTGGCCCAGTCGATCCCACCAGGTTCGGTGGGCCGGGCCGCTGGTACTGCCGGGGTCGTCGCTCATTACTCGTTGGGATTCTGCCCGAAACCGGGCGGAAGGCCGATTCTAGCGGAAAATTTTTGACGATTCAGGGCCTTCGCCTTCATTTCGCCGGCGGCGCAGGCAAGAACACCCCACCCCAGCCCTCCCTGCCGCGCGGGGGAGGAAGCATGCCGAGCGCGGCTCAGGCGTACGGGTCGGCGATGCCCAGGCCCGCCAGGATGCGGGTTTCCAGCGCCTCCATCGCTTCGGCCTCGGTGTCCTCGATATGGTCGTAGCCGAGCAGGTGCAGTACGCCGTGGACGGTCAGGTGGGCCCAGTGGTCGCGCGCCGATTTGCCCTGTTCGGCGGCCTCGCGCAGCACCACCGGGGCGCAGATCGCCAGGTCGCCGATCAGCGGCAGGGCCACGCCTGGCGGCAGTTCGACAGGGAATGACAGTACGTTGGTGGCGTAGTCCTTGCCGCGATAGTCGCGGTTGAGCGCGCGGCCTTCGTCGGCGTCGACGATGCGGATCGCCAGCTCGGCCGGCTTGCGCCGTTTCGCGCCGCGCAGCGCCGCCTCGACCCAGCGGCGGAAGCTGGCCGGCGCGGGCAGGCCAGCGCGCGGCACGGCATAGCCGACGGCGAGCGTCACCGGTCCGCTCATTCGCCGTCCTCGTCCTTCTGTTCGAACGCCTCGTAGGCGCGCACGATCTTCGCCACCAGCGGGTGGCGCACCACGTCGCGCGAGGTGAAGAAGGTGAAGTTGATGCCGCTGACGCCGCGCAGCACCTCGATCGCCTGGCGCAGGCCCGAGCGCGTATTGCGCGGCAGGTCGACCTGGGTGACGTCGCCGGTGATCACCGCCACCGTGCCGAAGCCGATGCGGGTGAGGAACATCTTCATCTGTTCGACCGTGGTGTTCTGCGCCTCGTCGAGGATCACGTAGGAATCGTTCAAGGTGCGCCCGCGCATGTAGGCCAGCGGCGCGATCTCGATCACGTTGCGCTCGATCAGCTTGGCCACCTTCTCGAAGCCGAGCATCTCGTACAGCGCGTCGTACAGCGGGCGCAGGTAGGGATCGACCTTCTGGCTGAGGTCGCCAGGCAGGAAGCCCAGCTTCTCGCCGGCCTCGACCGCAGGACGCACCAGGATCAGCCGCTGCACCCGGTTCGCCTCCAGCGCCTCGACCGCACTGGCGACGGCCAGGTAGGTCTTGCCGGTACCGGCCGGGCCCACGCCGAAGTTGATGTCGTGGCTGGCGATCGCATGCAGGTACCGCGCCTGGTTCGGGCCACGGCCCTTGATCACGCCGCGCTTGACCTTGATCACCACTTCCTGGGCGCCTTCGGCGGCCGCGTCGGTGATCGCGTCGATGCCGGATTCGGCCAGTTGCAGGTTGATCCTCGCGCCGGTCAGTGCCTCGTCCTCGGTGGTGGCGTACAGCGCGCGCAACACCTTCTCGGTGGCCCTGGCGGGGGCATCCTCGCCGATCACCTGGAAGAGGTTGCCGCGGTGGTTGATCTCCACGCCGAGGCGCAGCTCGACTTGGCGCAGGTGTTCGTCGAATGGCCCGCACAGGTTGGCGAGGCGGGCGTTGTCTTCGGGGTCGAGAATGAAATCGCGTTGGTTGAGTTCGCTCATAGGGGCGCGAGAGTAGCGCGCCGCTGCTGGAAGAGCCATGACGACCGTCGGCCGTGACGGTCGCGATTTCACCGGTTGCGTACAATTAAATGTTGAATTAATTTATGTGCATGGCTACCTCGACCAAGCGTGCGAAAGCCGGGCGCCGCGCCGGACGTCCCAGCGGCGACGACCTGGACCTGCGCGCGCGCCTGCTGGATGCCGCGATCGCGCAGTTCGCCCGGGTGGGCATAGGCGCGACCCCGCTGCGCGCGATCGCCAGCGAGGCGGAGGTCACGCCCGCGATGCTGCATTACTACTTCGGCGACAAGCCGCGGCTGGTCCAGGCGCTGGTCGAGGAGCGCCTGTTGCCGGCCCTGGCGCCACTGCGCGTGCAACTGGAACAGGCCGGCGACGATCCGCGGGTATTGATCGAGACTTTCGTGCGCGGCATCGGCGAGGTGGTGGCGCGCCATCCGTGGCTGCCTCCGCTATGGGTGCGCGAGGTGCTGTGCGATGGCGGTGCGTTGCGCGAAGTGCTGTTCGCCCAGGCCGTTCCGGGCGTGCCGCAACTGCTGGCCCGGCGCTTCGCGGCGGCGCAGGCGGATGGACGGCTGAATGCCGATCTCGATCCGCGTCTGCTGGTCGTCTCGCTGGTCGGGCTGACCCTGTTTCCCGCCGCCGGTGCGCCGATCTGGCGGCGCGCGTTCGGCGCCGAGGGGCTGGGGCCCGAGGCCATGCTCAGACACACGCTTGCGCTGCTCGATCGTGGCACGGGTGCAGCCGGATCCGGAGAAACCGCATGAACGTCGCACGCACGATTCGTCGCCTGCCGCTGGCCATCCTGCTCGCGGTCGCCGGCCTTGCCGCCTGCAGCAAACAACCGCCGCAGGCGCTGGGCACGCTCGAATACGACCGCATCACCCTGCCGGCACCGGCCGCCGAACGCATCGTGGCGATCCAAGTGCGCGAGGGCGAACAGGTCGCGGCCGGGCAGCCGTTGCTGCAGCTCGATCCCGCGCATACCCGGTCCGAACTCGCCGCGGCCCAGGCGCAGGTGCGGCAGCAGCATGAAGTGCTGGCCGAACTCGAGACCGGCCCGCGCGTGGAGGACATCGACAGGGCGCGGGCGAACCTGGCAGCTGCGCGGGCTCAGGCGCGCGAGGCGCGTGCCTACTACGACCGGCTGGCACCGCTGAAGGGCCAGGGCTATGTGGCCGCGGCCGATCTCGATCGTGCGCGCGCCGCGGCCGGCAGCGCCGAGGGCCAGGTGGCGGCGGCGCAGGCCGCGCTCGACGAGTTGTTGCACGGCACCCGTCCCGAGCAGATCGCCCAGGCGCAGGCCGCCGTCGCGGCGGCGGAGGCGCAGGCCAGCGCGCAGCAGGTGCTGCTGGGCAAGTTGAACATCCTGGCGCCGCGCGCCGGGCGGGTCGACAGCCTTCCGTACAAGCTGGGCGACCAGGCACCGGTCGGCGCGCCGGTGGCGATCCTGCTGGCCGGCGATGCGCCGTACGCGCGCATCTACGTGCCCGAGCAGCAGCGCGCCGGGGTACGTGTGGGCGATGCGATCCAGGTGTTCGTGGCTGGCCGCGAGCAGCCGTATGCCGGCAAGGTGCGGATGATTCGCAGCGAGCCCGATTTCACCCCGTACTACGCGCTGATCGGCGACGACGCGGCGCGGCTGAGCTATCTCGCCGAGGTCGCGCTGGGCCCTGACGCGGCCGAGCTTCCAGCCGGCCTGCCGGTGCGCGTCGAATTCCGCGGGCCCGCGAAATGACCACCGATGCCGACGGCGTGGCCATCCGCGCGCGCGGCCTGACCCGGCGCTTCGGCAAGCTGGTGGCGGTCGATCACGTTGACCTCGAAGTACCGACCAGGCGCGTCTACGGCTTCCTCGGCCCGAACGGCTCGGGCAAGTCGACCACGATCCGCATGCTGTGCGGCCTGCTGACGCCGAGTGAGGGCGAGATCGAGGTGCTCGGCCTGCGCATCCCGGCGCAGGCCGACGAGCTGCGCCCGCACATCGGCTACATGACGCAGAAGTTCTCCCTGTTCGAGGACCTCAGCGTGCGCGAGAACCTGGAGTTCCTGGCCGCGATCCAGGGCGTGCCGAAGGCGAAGACGAAAGCCCGCATCGACGAACTGATCGGGCAGTACCACTTCGGCGACCGGCAGAAGCAGCTGGCCGGCACCATGAGCGGCGGCCAGAAGCAGCGCCTCGCGCTGGCCTGCGCGGTGATCCACGAACCGGAGCTGCTGTTCCTGGACGAGCCGACCAGCGCGGTCGACCCGGAATCGCGCCGCGATTTCTGGGAGAAGCTGTTCGAGCTGGCCGACATCGGCACCACGCTGCTGGTCTCCACTCACCTGATGGACGAGGCCGAGCGCTGCCATCGGCTGGCGATCCTCGACCGCGGCGCGCTGGTTGCCGACGGCACGCCGCATGAGCTGACCGCGCAATTGGAGGGGCGCACCTTCATCGTCGAAACGGACAACCCGCGCGCAGCCCAGCGCGTGCTGGTCGACGTGCCGGGCGTGCTCGGCGTGGCCCAGGTCGGCAATACCCTGCGCGTGCTGACCGATGCCGACGGCGCGACGCCGGACATGGACAAGGCGTTGGCCGCGGCCGGGCAGAAGGCCGGGCTGGCAGCGGCACCGCCGAACCTCGAAGACGTGTTCGTCGCCGCCACGCGCAAGGGTGACGGTGGCGAGGAGCGCGCCGCATGAACTGGCGCCGGCTGTGGGCGATCGTGATCAAGGAACTGCGCCAGATGCGCCGCGACCGCGTCACGCTGGCGATGATCGTGGGTATTCCGGTGATCCAGCTGGTGCTGTTCGGCTACGCGATCAACACCAACCTGCGCGGGCTCGATACCGGCATCGTCGACCAGGCCAACACCGCCGGTTCGCGGGCGCTGGTGATGGACATGCTGGCCACCGGCGTGGTGGCGCCGGTAGCCAGGGCGGACACGCCGCAGGAACTGATGGCGATGATCCGCCAGGGCCGCATCAGCATCGGCCTCGTGGTGCCGCCGGATTTCGAGCGTCGCCGCATCGACGGCCGCGAACTGGCGCAGGTGCTGGTCGACGGCAGCGACACCGCGGTGCAGGGCGCCGCCGCGCAGCTTGCGCAGGTGCCAATCGACAGCGCCCAGCCGGACATGCGCGCGCCGCTGACCAGCACGCCGCCAGGCGGACGTATCAGCGTGGTCAGTTTCTACAACCCGCAGCGGCGCTCGGCGGTTAACATCGTGCCCGGCCTGATCGGGGTGATCCTGACCATGACGATGGTGCTGTTCACGGCCATCGCGATCGTGCGCGAACGCGAGCGCGGCAACATGGAGCTGTTGATCGCCACGCCACTGACCAGTTCCGAACTGATGGTCGGCAAGGTGCTGCCGTACGTCGCGATCGGCCTGGTGCAGACCAGCGTGGTACTCGCGCTGGGCATGTGGCTGTTCGACGTGCCGATCCGTGGCAGCGTGCTCGATGTGTATCTCGCGTCCGGCCTGCTGATCCTGGCCAACCTCACGCTGGGCCTGCTGATTTCCACGCGTGCGCAATCGCAGTTTCAGGCGATGCAGATGATGATCTTCGTGTTCCTGCCGTCGATCCTGCTGTCCGGCTTCATGTTCCCGTTCGCCGGCATGCCGAAGCTGGTGCAGTGGATCGCCGAGGTGTTGCCGCTGACCCACTTCCTGCGCCTGATCCGCGGCGTGATGCTGCGCGGCGCGGGCCTGTGGGAGATGTGGATCGACGTGCTCGCGCTGGCAGTGTTCACGCTGGTGATGATGGCGCTGGCGATACTGCGCTTTCGCAAGCGGCTGGATTGATCCGTTGCGCCGCGTGCGGCCAGTGGCTCACAGGGCGCGATGCATCACGTAGAGATCGGTCGGCCCGAGTTGTGCGTGACGGAACGCACCGGGCACCTGGCCGACGATGCGAAAGCCGTGGCGCTGCCACAGCCGCACGGCGGTGGTGTTGCTGGCGACGACGGCATTGAACTGCATCGCGGTGAAGCCGGCCTGTCGCGCCTGTTCCAGCGAGTGCTCGCATAACGTGGAGGCGATGCCCTGGCCGCGCGCTTGCGGCGCCACCATGTAGCTGCCGTTGGCCACGTGGTTGCCCGGTCCCATCTGGTTGGGCGCCAACCGGTAACAGCCCAGTACCTGGCCGTCGCGTTCGGCCACGAAGCAGCGTGCCGGTGGCGTGGTCCAGATGGTGCGGGCCTGTTCGAGGCTCATGTCGAGCGGGTAGGTGTAGGTGTCGCCGGCAGCGACGATGGCCTGGAAAAAGGGCCACACGCGCACGAATTCATCCGCGCCGATTTCCCGGATCGCCAGATCGCTCACGAAGCGAGCGCCTCCGGTTCGTCGACCAGCTTCACCCGTCCGCGCAGCGAATTGCTCATCGCCTCGGTGATCTCCACGTCGACGAACTGGCCGATCAGGCGCGGGTTGCCGGCGAAGTTCACGTAGCGCATGTTCTCGGTGCGGCCGCTGAGTTCGTCCGGATTGCGCGTGCTGGGCTTTTCCACCAGCACGCGCTGCACGGAGCCGACCATCGCCTCGTTGATCTTCTTCGCGTTGGCGTTGATCGCGGCCTGCAGGCGCGCCAGCCGTTCGTGCTTCACCGCCATCGGGGTGTCGTCGGCGAGCTTGGCCGCCGGCGTGCCGGGGCGGGCGGAGAAGATGAAGGAGAAGCTCTGGTCGAAGCCGACGTCGTCGATCAGCTTCATGGTCTTGGCGAAATCCTCGTCGGTCTCGCCGGGGAAGCCCACGATGAAGTCGGACGAGACGCAGATGTCCGGCCGCACCGCGCGCAGCTTGCGGATCTTCTGCTTGAATTCCAGCGCGGTGTAGCCGCGCTTCATCGCGCCGAGGATGCGGTCGGAGCCGGCCTGCACCGGCAGGTGCAGGTAGTTCGCCAGTTGCGGCACGTTGGCGTAGGCCTCGATCAGCGAGTCGGAGAACTCCAGCGGGTGCGAGGTGGTGAAGCGGATCCGGCCGATGCCGTCGATCTGTGCGATGGCGTGGATCAGCACGGCCAGATCGGCGATGCCGCCATCAAAGGTGGGGCCGCGATAGGCGTTGACGTTCTGGCCGAGCAGGTTCACTTCGCGCACGCCCAGGGCGGCGAGCTTGGCGACCTCGACGATCACGTCGTCGAACGGACGGCTGAGCTCTTCGCCCCGCGTGTAAGGCACCACGCAGTAGCTGCAGTACTTCGAGCAGCCTTCCATGATCGACACGAACGCCGTCGGACCTTCAGCGCGCGGCTCGGGCAGGCAGTCGAACTTCTCGATCTCCGGGAAGCTGATGTCGACCTGCGGCAAACCACTGGCGCGCTGCGCCTCGATCAGCTGGGGCAGGCGATGCAGGGTCTGCGGCCCGAACACCAGGTCCACGTAGGGGGCGCGCTTGACGATCGCCTCGCCTTCCTGCGAGGCCACGCAGCCGCCGACGCCGATCAGTACCGGCTTGCCGTCCTTCTTGTGCTGCTTCCAGCGGCCGAGCTGGCTGAAGACCTTTTCCTGCGCCTTCTCGCGGATCGAGCAGGTGTTGATCAGGATCACGTCCGCCTCGGACTCGTCCTGGGTCAGCTCCAGGCCATGCGAGGCTTTCAGCACGTCGGCCATCTTGGCCGAGTCGTACTCGTTCATCTGGCAGCCGTGGGTCTTGATGAAAAGCTTGCCGCTCATGGCTTGAGGCACCGTGGTTTTCGTGAGGCAGGAAGCAGGGTCCGCCGAACCGCGCAGTTTACCCGCGTGAAGGCGCGCCTGCCAGTAATTCGACATGACGGATCAAGCACTTGCGCCAGCCGGGCGTGGTCCTTCGGCGGTGCATGATCCGACAAGCGCTGCATGGTTCGGAGCAGCGGTCCACAAAATCACCGGCGCGCACTTGGCGATGACAGCGCATGGCGGCACACTGCGCCCATGTTCGGCGTCGCAAGCCATGGGGGAAGCGCCGATCGGCCTGCCGGGGGCTTCCCATTACGTTCGATCCTTTGCGGGGTCGCGTTCGGCTGCGCGCTGCTGTGGTGGCCGGCGGCACGAGCCGGTGTCCTGTATCAATGCGCCGGTGCCAGCGGCGAGACGGTATTCAGCAGCAGCAAAGTCGGGTATCACCGCTGCAAGGCGATCAGCAGCTATGCCGCGCCCACGTCACGGCGTCGGGCGCCGCCGCCCCAGGCGTCGTTGACCCGGGTGACCGGTTCGGTCGCGACCACGGCGCGCAACCTGTCGGCGGACGGTACCGAATCGACCTCGTTGACCGGCGTGCGCGGGACGGTCGAAACCAGCGCGCTTCGCATTGGCGAAGCCCAGGCGGAACAGACGTCGCTGGCAGCGGTGCAGGGCTCGGCCGAGACCCGTACGAAACCTCCAGTGGCGGCTGCCGGCGTACCAGGGCAATGGAGCTACCGCGAATCGCATACGACCGCGGCAGCGGCTGCGCCGATGGCGGATGACTCGGCGGACAAGGTCCTGCGCGGCGCGGTGTACCGCATCGTGCGCGCGGACGGCAGCGTGGAGTACACCAACCTGCGCCCCGCCGGCGGCAAGGGCCATGCGGTGACCATGCTGTTCACCTATATCGCCACCTGTGCCGCGTGCAACCTGCATTCGACGATACGGTGGGGCAGCGTGTCGCTCAACCTCACCGCATACGCGGACACGATCCGCGCGGCCAGCATCGAGTATGGCGTCGACGAGGCGTTCCTGCGCGCGATCATCCACGCCGAGAGCGCGTTCAATCCGCGCGCGCTGTCACTCAAGGGTGCGCAAGGGCTGATGCAATTGATGCCGGGTACGGCCAGCGACATGGGCGTGCTGGATGCCTTCAATTCCGATCAGAACATCCGCGGCGGTGCGCGTTATCTGGGCCTGCTGCTGCGCGACTTCGACGGCAACGAGCGGCTGGCCGCCGCAGCCTACAACGCCGGTCCCGGTGCGGTGCAGCGTTACAAGGGCGTGCCGCCGTACGCCGAGACCCAGGTGTATGTGGAGCGCGTGGACACCTTGCGCAGGCGCTACGGTGCAGCGATCCATCCGCCGCTGGCATCGCGCGGGCCGGGTTGATTCCCGCCGGCGCCGGCCGGATCCACGAATTCAATTGTCCAGCTCGGCGCTGGCGCTCATGGCGGGGCGCTGGGCCAGGGTGACTTCGACGTGGAATGGATTGCCGTTGCGCAGGCCCGAGACCTGCACCTTGCTGCCGGGCTTGAGCGCAGCTTCGTGCCGGCGCAGATCGGCCGGGTCGAGGATGTCGTCGGTACCGATGCTGAGCAGGATGTCGCGCGGCCGGATGCCGGCCAGCGCGGCCGGGCTGCCGGGATAGACCACGGTGACCAGGGCGCCGCGCGCCGCCGCCGGCAGGCCGCCGTTGGCGGCCACCGGCACGAACGCATAGTCGGCGCCGAGCCAGCCGCGCACCACATGGCCGGTGGCAATGATCTGGTCCAGCACTTTCTTGGCGGTGGTGACCGGGATGGCGAAGCCGATGCCTTCGGCACCGGCGGCCTTGCCGATCAGCAAGGTATTGATGCCGACCAGCTCGCCTTCGGCGTTGACCAGCGCGCCGCCGGAATTGCCCAGGTTGATGGCCGCGTCGGTCTGGATGAAATCCTCCGCGCTGGAACCATTGAGTTGGCGGCCGATCGCGCTGACGATGCCCATCGTGACGGTCTGGTTGAGGCCGAGCGGGTTTCCGATCGCCAGCACCACGTCGCCGGGGCGCAGTTGCTGTTCGGCGATGTGGATCACCGGCAGGTTGCTGGCTTCGATCTTCAGCACCGCCAGGTCGGATTCCTCGTCCGCACCGACCAGGCTCGCCTTGGCGATGCGGCCGTCGTACAGCAGCACCTGGATGTCCGCGGCGTGCGCGATCACATGGTTGTTGGTCAGCACATAGCCTTGTCCCTGGGCGCTGACGATGACACCGGAACCCAGGGTCTGCTCGCGGTGCTGGAAGGTGGTGGGCTGGCCGCCGAACAATTGCTGCAGCACCGGGTTGTCGTACATCCGCACGGCCTGCTCGGTGACGATCTTGTTCGCATAGATGTTGACCACCGACGGCGCCGCGGCAGCCACCGCGTCGGCGTACGAGACGGGGCCGTTGCCGACGTGGCCCTGGCTGGCGTGCTGTGCCGGCGGCGCGGTCAGGCCGAAGCGTTCGCGCAGACGTTCGCCGCTGCCGGGCCAGAACAGGCCGACCACGAAGGCCATGGCCAGGCCGAGGACGGCGAAGCGCGCGATGAAGAGGAGCGTGCCGGCGGCATGTTTCATGTCGAAAGGAAAGGGTCCCGGCAATCGTGGCGAGTGTTGCGGCGGCTGGACTTCGCCGCGATGCGGTTTATTGTACGGGGCGGGGCCTGACGCTACACTAACGCGATTTTTGCGGGGCCCCAAACCCCACTGGCATGACATTGCAAGTACCGGAGAGCCTGATGGCGAACGAAGTCGTCGATCATGGCCGCCGCCGCTTCCTGACAGCAACCACCGCGGTGGTTGGTGGCATCGGAATCGTGTCGGCGGCTGTGCCCTTCATCAAGTCGTGGGAACCCAGCGCGCGCGCCAAGGCCGCTGGCGCTCCGGTCACCCAGTCGCTGGCCAAGATCGAGGCGGGGCAGATGCTGACCGTGTCGTGGCGCAGCCTGCCGGTGTTCGTGCTCAACCGCACCAAGGCACAGCTGGCCACGCTGCCGCAGGTCGATTCGCGCCTGGTGGACCCCAAGTCCGACGGCGCCTCCGCCGACCAGCAACCGAAGTACGCGCAGAACGAAGCACGCTCGATCAAGCCGGAATGGCTGGTGGTGATCGGCATCTGCACGCACCTGGGCTGCGTGCCCGACTTCGTGCCCGAGATCAAGCCCGAGCCGTTCGACCCGGAATGGAAGGGCGGCTTCTACTGCCCCTGCCACAAGTCGCGCTACGACCTGGCCGGTCGCGTCTACGCCGGCGTGCCGGCGCCGAAGAACCTGCCGGTGCCGCCGTACCATTTCATCGACGACAGCACCATCCAGATTGGCGTGGATCCGAAGGAGGCTGGCTAATGGCCAACGTATTCACGAGCATCGGTGACTGGGTCAACGAGCGCGCACCGGGCATGATGCCGATGTATCGCGCGCACATGACCGAATACTACGCGCCGAAGAACTTCAACCTCTGGTACTACTTCGGTTCGCTGGCGCTGCTGGTGCTGGTCAACCAGATCGTCACCGGCATCTTCCTCACCATGAACTACAACCCGAGCGCGGCGGGAGCCTTCGCCTCGGTCGAGTACATCATGCGTGACGTGGAGTGGGGCTGGCTGATCCGCTACATGCACTCCACCGGCGCCTCGCTGTTCTTCGTGGTGGTGTTCCTGCACATGTTCCGCGGCATCATGTACGGCTCGTACAAGAAGCCGCGCGAGCTGGTGTGGCTGCTCGGCATGCTGATCTTCCTGGTGCTGATGGCCGAGGCGTTCATGGGCTACGTGCTGCCGTGGGGCAACATGTCGTTCTGGGGCGCCAAGGTGATCATCTCGCTGTTCGGCACGATTCCCTACATCGGCGGCGACCTGGTCGAGTGGATCATGGGCGACTTCCTGCCGGCCGATGCCACGCTGAACCGCTTCTTCGCGCTGCACGTGATCGCGCTGCCGATCGTGCTGCTGCTGCTGGTGGTACTGCACATCGCCGCGCTGCACGAAGTGGGCTCGAACAACCCGGACGGCGTGGAGATCAAGAAAGGTCCCAAGGGCAACCGCTGGGATGCGCTGAAGCCGACCGACGGCATCCCGTTCCATCCGTACTACACGGTGAAGGACCTGGTCGGCGTGGGCTTCTTCCTGCTGATCGCCGCGTTCATCATCTTCTTCGCGCCGACCTTCGGCGGCTGGTTCCTGGAACACGACAACTTCATTCCGGCGAACAACCTGGCGACACCGTCGCACATCAAGCCGGTGTGGTACTTCACCCCGTTCTACGCGATCGTGCGCATGATCCCGTCCTTCCTCGGCTCGGCCGTGTGGGGTGTGATCGCGATGTTCGGCTCGATCGGCGTGCTGTTCGCGATGCCGTGGCTGGACCGCGGCAAGGTCAAGTCGATCCGCTATCGCGGCACCGGCTTCAAGGTGGCGCTGGGCCTGTTCGTGCTGTCGTTCTTCATGCTCGGCGCGGTGGGCGCGGGCATCACCGCCGAGGTGATCCCGGTCTGGTTCGGCGACATCGACGTGACGTTCTGGGAGAACCTGTTCGGCCGCGTGATGACGGCGATCTACTTCGGGTTCTTCGCATTCCTTTGGGCCTATACATACTTCGGCTGGGAAAAGACCAAGCCGGTTCCGGAACGGGTGACGACGCATGACTAAGCGGCAGCTGCTAATGAAGCGATACATCTTCCCGGTGGCGTTGGCGTTCAGTCTGATCGTCGGCAGCGTGTCGGTGCATGCGTCGGAGGAAGGCGGCCTGCCCCACGCCGGCACCAATGTGCAGGACCAGGCTTCGCTGCAGCGGGGCGCCAAGCTGTTCTTCAACTACTGCGTCGGCTGCCACTCGCTGAAGTACATGCGTTACGAGCGGATCGCCAGCGACCTGGGGCTGACCGAGCAGGACGTGATGCAGAACCTCAACTTCACCGGCGCCAAGTTCGGTGAGACTGTGGTTTCGCACATGCCGGAAGAGTCGGCCGCCAAGTGGTTCGGCAAGGCTCCGCCGGACCTGTCGCTGGAAGTGCGCGCGAAGGGCGCCGACTGGGTCTACGCCTACCTCAACTCGTTCTACCTGGACCCGAGCCGCCCGGTGGGCTGGAACAACACGGTGTTCCCGAACGCGTCGATGCCGTTCCCGCTGTGGGAGCTGCAGGGCCTGCAGACTGCGGAAATGAAGCCGGCCAAGGCTGGCGAGGATCCGGCGGTGGAGAAGCTGGTGCTGTCGCAGCCGGGCAAGCTGACCCCGGTGCAGTTCCAGCAGGCCACTCGTGACCTGACGGCTTTCCTGGAATACGCTTCCGAACCGGCTGCTCTGCAGCGCCATCACTACGGTATCTGGGTGCTGCTGTTCCTGGCGTTCTTCACCTTCCTGGCCGCCATGCTGAAGAAGGAATACTGGAAGGACGTCCACTGAGCCCGGATGGCATTATCCGACTGCGGCGGCCACGAGCCGCCGCAGTCGTCTCACCGATGGGGAATCGCGCATGGTCCCAAGCGCTCGCTCGCGTAGCGTACTGACGCTCTACACCACCGCCGACGACGTGCAATGTCATCGCGCCCGGCTGGTGCTGGCCGCCAAAGGGGTCAGCTATGAACGGGTCCTGGTGGATCCGGCCAAGCCGCCGGAAGACCTGGTCGACCTGAACCCGTATGCCAGTACGCCGACCCTGGTCGATCGCGACCTCACCCTGTTCGATACTTCGGTGGTCTGCGAATACCTCGACGAGCGCTACCCGCATCCGCCGCTGATGCCGATCGATCCGCAGTCGCGTGCGCGTCTGCGGGTGGCCGCGGTACGCATCGAGAAGGACTGGCTGACCGAGGTGGACATCATCCGCGCCGGCGGCCGGCCCGCGGATGCGGCGCGCAAGCGCCTGCGCGGACACCTGCTGTCTTCGGTGCCGCTGTTCAAGGCCGCGAAATTCTTTCTCAACCCGGAAATGAGCCTGGCCGACTGCCTGGTGGCGCCGGTGATCTGGCGGCTGCCCTGGCTGGGCGTGGATCTGGGGCGCGAGGGCAAGCCGGTGATCGATTACGGCGAGCGTTTGTTCCATAGTCAGGGTTTTGCGCGCAGCATGACCGATCAGGAAAAGGCGATGCGGCAAGTCCATGAGCAAGAATGAAGCAGTACCGATGACCACCAATCGCCCGTACCTTCTGCGGGCGATCTATGACTGGATCAGCGACAACAACCTGACCCCGTACGTGCTGGTCGACGCGGGGTTCGCTGGCGTGCGGGTGCCGCCGCAGGTGGTCAAGAACGGCCAGGTGGTGCTCAACCTGGCGATGCGCGCGGTGGCGAACCTCGATCTCGGCAACGAGTGGATCAGTTTCCAGGCGCGTTTCTCCGGGGTCAGCCAGGCGATCCAGATCCCGGTGCAGGCCGTGCTGGCGCTGTATGCGCAGGAGAACGGCCAGGGCATGATGTTCCCGGCCGAGGAGGAAGGCGGCGACACGCCGCCGCCCGCTCCAGGACCCGACGACACCACGCCGGCGCCGGGTGCCGATGACGCTGGCGGCGACAAGCCGAAGCGCAGCACGCCGCATCTGCGGGTGGTCAAGTAGGAATCCGCTGCCGCGTTCGCCCGCTCCGGCGAACGCCAGCGGTGTTCAGTTCAACCGGTCGCGCGGACGCGGGCGCAGCGGCACGACGTTGCCGGACGGCGAGGGCAGGGCGCTCCTTGCGGCGACCTCCTGGTGCGGCAGCAGTTCGATCGTGGGCAGGCTCAGGCTGCTGAGCGCGTTGCCGATCATCCACAGCCGGCCCGGCTCGCGGTCGTGGCCGTCGATGCTCACCTCGAAGCCGTAGCAGCGCTCGATCATGCGCAAGCCGTTGACGCGGCGCAGGCGCACGCCGCGCAGGCCGACGGTTTCGTCGAGCAGTTGCAGGCCGTGCTGCTGGCATTGCTGGCGTGCTTCCTGCACGGCGCGTTCGCGCGCCGAGCTGAGCTTCAGCCACAGCCCCACGATGGCGCCAAGCGCCAGCAGCAGCAACAGGTTGGAAAGGTCGCTCATCCACGCAGTGTGTGGGCGCAAGCGACCGGGTGCAAGCTGGCGTTCAGTCCAGTTGCAGGCGCAGCGACAGGTCGACGGCGCGCACATGCTTGGTCAGTGCGCCGACCGAGATGAAGTCGACGCCGGTGTGCGCGTATTCGCCGATCGTGCGCAGGTCGACGTTGCCGGATACCTCCAGCGGCACGCGGCCGGCGGTGTGCTGCACCGCCTCGCGCATCTGCGCCAGCTCGAAATTGTCCAGCATGATCCGGTCCACGCCGGCCTGCAGCGCCTGCTCCAGTTCGTCGAGGTTCTCGACCTCGACCTCGAGCAGCAGGTCCGGGTGCAGCCGACGCGCCGCCTGCACGGCGGCGGCGATGCTGCCGGCGGCGATGATGTGGTTTTCCTTGATCAGGATCGCGTCGTACAGGCCCATGCGCTGGTTGTGGCCGCCACCGCAGCGCACCGCGTATTTCTGCGCCAGGCGCAGGCCGGGAATGGTCTTGCGGGTGTCCAGCACGCGCACCGCGGTGCCGGCGACGGCGGCGACATACTCGGCGGTCACCGTGGCGGTGGCGGACAGCAGTTGCAGGAAGTTCAGCGCCGAGCGTTCCGCGGTGACCAGCGAACGGGCATGTCCGGACAGACGGCAGATCACCGTGCCGGGGACGACCCGGTCGCCGTCGCGGACCTGCCAGTCGATCCGCACGGCCGGGTCGAACCGGCGGAAGCAGGCGTCGAACCATGCCGTGCCGGCGATCACCGCCGCATCGCGGCAGGTCAGCACGGCGTGGGCCCGGGCGTCGATCGGCAGCAGTTCCGCGGTGGCGTCGCCCTGGCCGAGGTCTTCGGCCAGGGCGCGTTCGATATCGATGGCGATCTGGGCGGCGTCCGGCGCCGCGAATGATGGAGCCTGGCTCATTCGGCAGCCGTATCCGCGGGCGGCACGGCGTCGGGCTGGCTCAGCTTGTCGACGATGGCGCTCATCGCGCGGTCGAACAGCGCATTGGCGGCGAGCATGCGGGCCTGGCCGTCGGTGAGCAGCGCGGTCAGCTCCTGCGGCGAGTAGTCGGCCACCTTCAGGCCGCGCCGGTTGACGAACAGGTAGCGGCCGCTCATCGGGCTGATCCACGACAGCTTGGCGCGGGTCATCGGTTCGTCGGGCAGGCAGAATTCCAGCCAGGTGCCGGGTTGCAATGCCTGCACCTGGTGCCATTCCGGGCTGTCCAGCGGCGCCTCGGCGAGGTCTTCTTCGACACTGTCCTGCGGCGCGGTGCCCTGGTCGATGACCGGCTGGATGCTGTCGGGGATCGCCAGCATGGCGGCGTCTTCGTCGACCGCGACCACCTCGGCGGCATCCAGCGTTTCGCCCAGTTGCTGCCGGTAATAGGTATGCAACTGGCCCAGCAGGCGTTCGATGTCCTGTTCCTGGAATGCCACGTTGGCCAGGCCCTGGCGCAGCGCGCGCTCGATCCCGGGCAGCATCTGCCGCAGCATCTGCCGGCTTTCCGGGCTGGTGGCCGGCTTGGTGCTGGCGATGAAGTCGTCGACGAAACGCAGCGCGCTCTTGAACTCGGGCGAGGTCTCACCCTGGCGCAGCAGGGTCAGCACCAGATGGTTGGCCCAGGCGCGGGCCAGCACACCGTGCACCAGCGGCGGCAGCTTGTGCTCGCCGATGCGGTCGAGGATCTCGCGGGCGGCGCGGCGACGCGCCTGCTCGAGTTTCTCGCGGCCCCGGGTGGATTCGGCCACGCGCTGCTCGGCCAGCTCGGAGCGACGCTTGTTGACGTCCTGGAACTGCTGCAGATCGACCAGCAGACGCTCGAAGACGCCCATGTCGTCGTCGAAGTCATGCAGCAACTGGTCGGCGATCGACTTCACCTTGTCGTACAGGCGATGGTCCCGGTCGGATTCCTCCGACCAGCTCTTGGCCTGTTCGGCCAGGCAGTCCAGCAGCCGCCGCGCCGGATGCTGGCGATGCGCGAACAGCTTGCGGTCGAGGATCGCCGCCTTGAGGTAGGGAATCTGCAACCGCGCCAGCATGACTTGCATGGCGGCGGGGAGGTTGCGGTCCTCCAGGATGAATTCGAACAGCATGCCGACCAGGTCGATGGTGTCCTCATCGATGGTCGCGACATGGCTGGGTTTCTCGCCGCGCAGCGCGCCGATCTGGGTCAGCAACTGGCCCTTCAGCTGCAACACTTCGCGAGTGAGCGCGGCGGCATCGTCCGGCTGCGCGTACAGCAACGGGCCGGCGCTGGCGATCTGGCTCTGCAGCACGCTGAGCGCGCCGAGCAATTCGTTCGCCGATGGCAGCGGGCCGCTCGACAACGCGTGCATGCCGACGTTGCCGCCGACGGCAGGGCCGCGGCGTGCGCTGAACAGCGCATGCAGGGTCTGCAGCAGGTCGCTGGGGATGTCGCCGGCGGCCTCGTCCGTCGCCTGGCCGGCGGCGCCTGCGGCCTTCGCGTCGCCACGCAGCACTTCGTGGCGCAACTGCGGCAGCACGCCGGCGCGCACCAGCTCGGTATTGATTTCCTGGTAGAGATCTTCCAGCGACGACAGCACGTAGCGGTCGAACAGCTTGTAGATGATCAGCTTGACCCGCATGTCGGCGCTGAGTTCGTGCAACGCCTGGCGGAATGCCTGCGCCAGGATCGCCGGAGCCACCGGATTGCTGGCGTCCTCGACCTTGCGGCCACCGCAGATCACCGACAGCCGCTGGTTGACCGCGAACAGGTCGCGCGACAGGCGCGATTCGTTCTTGCCGATCATGCTGGTGATCGCCAGCGACTCTTCCAGCTCGTTGTCGGCCACCAGCGTCAGCTCGACCGCACCAAACGACGTCGACGAGCCGGACGACTGCTGCGGATGGGCCAGTTCGCCGATATGGCGGCTGATCGCGCCCAGGAAGCTGCGTTCCACCGCCGGACGGCGTTTGCGCACCTCGCGCATGCCGTCGAAGTAATGCATCTGGGCCGCATTGTTCTCGGCTTTCTCGGCCAGGTCGAACAACGCGTCGTCGACGTGCTCGAAGGCGTTGCCCACCCATTGCTGCAAGCGCTTGCTGGCGATGCTGCGCACGGCACCCAGCAACTCGCCGACGCGCTCGCTGGCCGGGTCCAGGCGCTGGCTCAGATTGATGACTCGGGATGGATCACTGGCTTCGTTCATCGCCAAACCCCTGAAGCATTGCGATGCGCAGCTGAATCCAGGACGGGCCGCGCAGGTGTCGACGATAAGGCAAAGCGGGTGTCCGTGTCATGCGCGGGTATCCGCCTGGAACCGCCGGTATGGCTTCAGGCTGCGGGGAAGCCGGTCAGCTGGGTGGTGCCGATGCCTTCCTCCGGCAACATCACCGGAATGCCGTCCTCGATCCGGTAGATCACCTTGTGGTCGGTGGTGATCAGGCCTTCGCTGATCCGCTCGCGCACGGCCGCCCCGGCCACGGTGTCGACCTTGCCGGCCCCGATGGCGTCGTTCAGCGCATCGAGTTCGCGCTTGCCCAGCGGGCGCAATGGCATTTTGCTGACCGGGCAGCACAGGATGTCGAGTAGGCGCTTGTCCATGGATCGCTTGGGTGTGCCGGGGTAGGGAAAGCCCGTACAATAGCCGTTTTTGGACGGTCCGGCCATGACAGGAACAAGCAGACCGCGCGTTGGCGTCGTGATGGGTTCGCGTTCGGATTGGGAAACCATGCAGCACACCGCGAACGTGCTGACCGAGCTGGGCGTGGCGCATGAAGTGCAGGTGGTTTCCGCCCATCGCACACCGGATTTGCTGTTCAGCTACGCCGAGCAGGCCCCGGCGCGCGGCATCCAGGTGATCATCGCCGGCGCCGGCGGCGCCGCCCACCTGCCCGGCATGCTGGCGGCGAAGACCCGCCTGCCCGTGTTCGGCGTGCCGGTGCAGTCGAAGGCGCTGAACGGGATGGATTCGCTGCTGTCCATCGCGCAGATGCCGGCCGGCATCCCGGTCGGCACCCTGGCGATTGGCCGTGCCGGCGCGGTGAACGCCGGCTTGCTGGCCGTGGCGGTGCTGGCCTTGCACGATCCGGCGCTGGCCGCGTCGCTGGACAATTGGCGCGCACGCCAGACCCAGGCCGTGATCGAGCAGCCGGACCCGCGCCGGTGAGCGAACGGCGACAGCCCGTGCTGGGCGTACTCGGCGGTGGGCAGCTGGCGCGCATGCTGGCGCTGGCGGCGGCACCACTGGGCGTGAAGACCCTGGCGGTGGACAGTTCCGCCGACGCCTGTGCGGGGCAGGTCGCGCCGCTGGTGGTGGCCGACTGGACCGACTACGCCGCCCTGGAGGCATTTGCCGCCAGGGTCGACGTGGTCACCTTCGATTTCGAGAACGTGCCGGCCGAGACGGCACACTGGCTGGCCGAACGGGTGGCGGTATTCCCCGCACCGCAGGCGCTGGCGGTGGCGCAGGATCGGCTGGCCGAGAAGACCCTGTTCCGCGAGTGCGGCCTGCCCACCCCGGACTTCATGACGGTGGATACGCGCGAACAGCTGGATCAGGCGCTGACTGCGGTCGGCGTGCCGGCGATCCTGAAGACGCGCCGGCTCGGCTACGACGGCAAGGGCCAGTTCCGCTTGCACAAGCCGGCGGACGCGGAAGCGGCGTGGGCCGCGCTTGGTGCGCAGGCGTCGAAACACGGCCTGATCCTGGAGGCGTTCGTGCCGTTCGAGCGCGAGCTTTCGGTACTCGCCGTGCGCAGCCGCGATGGCGATTTCCGCACCTGGCCGCTGACCCGCAACTGGCACGTCGACGGCGTGCTGTCGATGAGTCTGGCGCCGGCGCCGGACATCGAACTGCTGCAGCCGCGCGCCACCGAACTGGCCCGCACGCTGGCCGAGCGGCTGGGCTACGTCGGCGTGTTCGCGCTGGAGCTGTTCGTCAGGGACGGCGAGCTGCTGGGCAACGAGATGGCGCCGCGCGTGCACAACTCCGGCCACTGGACCATCGAGGGCGCGCACACCAGCCAGTTCGAGAATCACGTGCGCGCGGTGCTTGGCTTGCCGCTGGGCGACACCGGCGCGCGCGGCATGTCGGCGATGTTCAACTGGATCGGCGAGCTGCCCGACACCTCGGCGGTACTGCAGGCGGTCGACGCGCACTGGCACGACTACGGCAAGCAGGCACGGCCGGGTCGCAAGGTAGGCCATGCCACGGTGTGCGCGCCGGATGCCGGTCAGCTGGCAGCGCGACTGGGCGGGATTGCCAGTGCGCTCGGGCGCGAGGTGCAAGTGGCGCCGGTGCTGCCGGAACTCGGTTGAGCCGGGCGCAGGCGCGGGCATAAAAAAACGGAGCCGCGGGGGCTCCGTTCTTGTTTCAGCCGGGGGATCAAGCCAGGTTGCTGGCCGCGAATTCCCAGTTCACCAGGTTCCAGAACGCTTCCACGTATTTCGGGCGGGCGTTGCGGTAGTCGATGTAATAGGCGTGTTCCCACACGTCGGTGGTGAACAGCGGCTTGTCGCTGCCGGTGATCGGGGTAGCCGCGTTCGAGGTGTTGACGATGCCGAGCGAGCCGTCCGGGCGCTGCACCAGCCAGGTCCAGCCGGAACCGAAGTTGCCGGCGGCGGACTTGCTGAATTCTTCCTTGAACTTGTCGAACGAGCCGAACGCCTTGTTGATCGCGTCGGCCAGCTTGCCGCTCGGTGCGCCGCCGCCCTTCGGACTCATCGAATTCCAGTAGAACGTGTGGTTCCAGATCTGCGCGGCGTTGTTGAACACGCCGCCGGACGACTTCTTGATGATTTCCTCGAGCGGCGCGTTCGCGAACTCGGTGCCTTCGATCAGCTTGTTGAGGTTGGTCACGTAGGCCTGGTGGTGCTTGCCGTAGTGATATTCCAGCGTTTCGGCGGAAATGTGCGGCTCCAGAGCGTTCTTTTCGTACGGAAGCGGAGGAAGTTCGATCGCCATGATGAGGCTCCTTAGCGTTGGCTGGGGGAGATGTGTCGGCGCAGCAAACGGCAGCCGACGGGTGACTGATACAATATCGGTCTGCCTGCATTGTAAAGATGAAACACCGAGCTATGGACATCAACGAGCAAATCAAGGCGATGCTGGCCGCGCATCCCATCGTGCTTTTCATGAAAGGCACGCCCGAATTTCCGATGTGCGGCTTTTCCAGTCGTGCGGCCCAGGCGCTGACGGAAGCCGGCGCCGTGTTCCATGCGGTGAACGTGCTGGCCGATCCGCAGATCCGCGCGGCGCTGCCGCATTTCTCGAACTGGCCGACGTTCCCGCAGTTGTTCATCCAGGGCGAGCTGATCGGCGGTTGCGACATCATCGAGGACCTGAACTCCGCCGGCGAGTTGTCGCGCATGGCCAGCGACGTGGCCGGGGTGGCGCCTTGACGACGCTGCCTGTTTCACGGTTGCCCGCAGGTTGGCAGCCGGCCGCCGATACCCTTGCCGATCGCGTGGTGCTGGTGACCGGCGCCTACGGCGGGCTCGGCGGCGCGGTGGCGCGCGCGGCATCGCGCGCCGGCGCCACGGTGGTGATCACCGGCAAGCGCAAGCGCCAGCTGGAACAACTGTACGACGCGATGCTGGCCGAAGGCCTGGCCGAGCCGGTAATCCATCCGCTGGACATGGAGGTGGCCACGCCGCGCGAATACGCCGCGCTGGCCGAGGGGCTGGAACGCGACTTCGGCCGGCTCGACGGCATCGTGCACGCCGCCGTCAGTTTCGGCGGGTTGACGCCGATAAGCATGCACAAGCCGGATGCCTGGCTGCGCGCGATGCACGTCAACGTGAACGCGCCGTTTGCGCTGACCCAGGCATGCCTGCCGCTGCTGACCAAGGCTGGCGACAGCGCCGTGGTGTTCGTTCTGGACGACCCAGAACTGCTGCAGCGTGCGCACTGGGGCGCTTACGGCGCGTCAAAGGCGGCGCTCGAACGGTTCGTGGCGATCCTGCATGAGGAAACCGATAGCAGCACGTTGCGTACCCATGCGATGCTGCCCGGGCCGATGCGCACGGCGCTGCGACAGCTGGCGTATTTCGGCGAAGACATCCTGCAGCGACCGCTGCCAGATGCGGCCGCATCCGCCGCGGTCTATCTGCTCAGCGCGCAGGGCGCAGCGGCGCGTGGCGCAATACTGGATTTGCGGGTCGCCTGAGCGATTGCCCCGGCGGCGCCGGCGTGGTGTCCGCCCAACGAGGATGGAGTTGAGATGGAATCGCAGATGACCACATTGTCGGCGGGCATCCTGCTGTTCCTGATCATGGATCCGCTGGGCAATATCCCGCTGTTCCTGAGCCTGCTGAAGGACGTGCCGCCGAAGCGGCGTCGTCGCGTCATGGTGCGCGAGCTGCTGATCGCGCTGGGCGTGCTGCTGGCGTTCCTGTTCGGCGGCCAGTACATCCTCAAGCTGCTGCAGCTGAAGCAGGAATCGATCAGCATCGCCGGCGGCATCGTGCTGTTCCTGATCGGCATCCGCATGGTGTTTCCGCCGGCCGACGGCAGCGGCATCTTCGGCAAGTCCGGCGGCGGCGAACCGTTCATCGTGCCGATGGCGATACCCGGCGTGGCCGGCCCTTCGGCGATGGCGGCGCTGCTGCTGCTGACCAATACCCAGCCCGGCCGCACCGCCGACTGGACGATCGCGCTGCTGCTGGCTTGGCTGGCCAGTTCGCTGATCCTGCTCAGTGCGACCTACCTCTTCCGCTGGCTCGGCGAGAGCGTGCTGACCGCCCTGGAGCGTGTAATGGGCATGCTGCTGATCGCGTTGTCGGTGCAGATGTTCATGGCCGGCGTGGCGTCGTTCCTGCACATGAGCGTTTGAAACGACGACGTCGTCGAAATGTCGCAAGCGTCGCTTCGGATGATCGTGCAGCTGTCATAATCGGCCGCCAGGATGGGGGAAATCCGAGGACGCAGACATGCTGAGTATCGAACAGTCCCTTGTCGAGCGGCTGCCATGGCTGGCGCAGTACCCACGCCTTCGCCGGCCGATGGCGGGCATGCTCGGGCGCCTGGCCGACGAAGAAGGCTTCAACCGTGTGCTGGACCGGGTCGGTACCGCCGAGGGTTTCGATTTCGTCGACCGCGTACTGGACGTGCTCGGCACCAGCCATCACGTCAACCCGGGCGATCTCGATAACATCCCGGCGGAAGGCCCGCTGCTGGTGGTGGCGAACCACCCGCTGGGCATGCAGGACGCGATGGCGATGCTGCAGATGATCGGTTCGGTGCGCCGCGACGTGCGCATCCTGGGTAACGACTGGCTGGCCACGGTGCCGCCACTGGGCAAACTGCTGCTGCCGGTGGACGTGTTCGGCAAGGGCGCCGCTTCGCGCCTGCGCGACATCTATCGCGCACTGGAGAATGGCGAAGCGCTAATCGTGTTTCCTGCCGGCGAGGTCTCGCGCGTGCGCGCCGGCGGCGTGCGCGACGGCCGCTGGTCGGACGGTTTCGCACGGTTGTCGTTGCGCAGCAAGGCACCAGTGCTGCCGGTGCATGTTTCGGCGCGCAACTCGGCGATGTTCTACGGCCTGTCGATGCTGGCCAAGCCGCTGAGCACGGCGATGCTGCCGCGCGAAGCGGTGGCGCCGGGCAAGCGGCGGATCGGTTTCAGCATCGGCGCGCTGGTCAGCGCCGAGGAGCTCGGTCAGCGCAGCGGCGGTTCGCCGGCACAGGCGGCGAAGCTGATGCGCCGGCACGTCTACCGGGTCGGCCAGCATCGCGGCCTGGTCTTCGGCGGACAGGCACCGCTGGCATTGCCCGAGCCGGTCGAACAGGTCGCTGCCGAACTGGCGCGCTGCGAGAAACTGGCCGATCTCGGCGACGGCAAGCAGGCCTGGCTGTTCAAGGGCACGCCCGACAGCGCGGTGATGCGCGAGATCGGCCGGTTGCGCGAACTGACCTTCCGCAAGGTCGGCGAGGGCACCGGCGCGCGACGCGACCTGGATGCCTACGACCAGCATTACGAGCACCTGGTGCTGTGGGACCCGCAGGCCTTGCGCATCGTCGGCTCCTATCGCTTCGGCCATGGCGGCCGGCTGATTGCCGAGCGCGGCATGGCCAGCCTGTACACCTCCAGCCTGTTCAACTACTCGCCGGCGCTCGAGTCGAGGTTGGCGCAGGGGCTGGAACTGGGGCGCAGTTTCATTGCGCCGGCCTACTGGCGTTCGCGCGCGCTGGACCAGCTGTGGCAGGGCATCGGCCTGTATCTGCAACGGCACCCGGAACTGCGTTACCTGTTCGGCCCGGTCAGCATGTCGGTGAACCTGCCGCGCGAGGCGCGCGAATGGATCGCGGCGGCACACCAGCATTATTTCGGTGCGCCGGGGTTGGCCGCCGCACGCCAGCCTTTCGTGGTCTCGCCTGAAGTGGTGCAGGGCGTGCGCGCGGCGCTGGAGGGGCTGGACGCCGTCGCTGGGCTGGGCCAGCTGAAGCATCATCTGGATGCACTGGGCGTCAGCATGCCGGTGCTGTACCGGCAGTACGTCGACCTGGTCGAGCCCGCTGGCGTGCAGTTCCTCGACTTCGGCGAGGACCCGGATTTTTCCGGTTGCGTGGACGGCCTGGTGATGTTGGACCTGGCCAACCTGAAACCGGCGAAGCGTGCACGCTATCTCGGCAAGCGCGACTGATCAGGGTATAGGCAGCGAGCCGGATGTGATGCACCATGGTGGTGATGGAAGCCGCGGGGGCGGCTTCCATCTGTCTGATTTCAAACGGTTCGTGTAGCGGTTATGAGGGGATGGGGCAGCCGCAACTGACGTGTAAATGTTACAAAAATGTCATACAATGGCGTTAAAATCGCTTAACAATCGCCGCAGGCGGGAAGGTCCGGCGAGCTGAGATTTGCGGTTCCATGCTCCATGGAGTCGCGGCAATACCACAACTGGGGTCACGCATCGCGTCGATGTTACGCCTGGCATGCGCCGGGCGAGGTCGGGCTTTTTTGCCCCCAATCAAGTTTTTTTTCGTTGCGAGCCTGAGGGTCGATCAAGAATGAACAGCCGAATTCGCGCTAAACTCCTGCCGTTTGCCATTGCTTCGTTGCTGGCGTCGTCGGTACCTGCCATCGCGCAGGACACCTCCTCCTCGATCAGTGGCCGCGTGCTTGACGCGAACGGCCAGCCGGTGGCCGGCGCCACCGTGCAGATCGTGCATGAGCCGTCGGGCACCACCAAGATCACCACGACCGACGCGGATGGCCGCTACTCGGCGCAGGGTCTGCGCGTCGGCGGCCCGTTCGACGTGACGGCGTCCAAGGCCGGCCTGACCCAGGGCGAGCAGAACAAGGTCTACCTGCAGTTGTCGCAGAGCACCGCGGTGAACCTGACCATGGGCGCGGTGGAAGCGAAGAATCTGGAAGGCGTGACCGTTTCGGCCAGCGCGTTGGCGCAGACCTTCACGCCGGACAACAAGGGCCTCTCGACCAACGTGTCGCAGCGCGAGTTGCAGGCCGCACCGACGCCGGGCCGCTCGATCCAGGACATCGCCCGCCTCGATCCGCGCATCGTCATCACCGATCGCGGTGACGGCTCGATGTCGACGATGGGCCAGAACAGCCGTTACAACAACATCAGCGTCGACGGCGTCTCCGTCGGCGACCCGTTCGGCCTGAACTCGAATGGCATGCCGTACATCGGCTCGCCGGTGTCCACTGACACCATCGAGGAATACAACATCTCGACCGCGAACTTCGACGTGGCTTCCGACACCGTCGGCGCCAACATCAACGCGGTGACCAAGAGCGGCACGAACGAATTCCACGGTTCGGTGTACTACGCCTACCGCAATGCCGACAAGCTGGTCGGCAGCGCCGGCTGGCTCGACGAGAATCGCGGCTACAGGGGCTACAAGAGCGACTGGACCGCCGGCGCGACGCTGGGCGGCCCGATCATCAAGGACAAGCTGTTCTTCTTCGCGAACTTCGAGAAGGAGAAGACCGTCGGCCTGGGCGCCGATTCGGCCAATGGCCTGGATCCGTCGCTGACCGGCGCGTCGACCTCGAACAAGGTCTCGCCCGGCGACTTGAACCGCATCATCGACGCGGCCAAGAATCTCGGCCTGACCCCGGGCACCTTCAGCGGCGGCAACGTCGACCTGGAGGACAAGCGCTACCTGCTGAAGCTGGACTGGAACATCGCCGACAACCATCGCGCGAGCCTGTCCTATCAGCGCACCAAGGAAACCCAGCCGATCGTGCAGGGCAACTCGTCCACCGCCATCGGCCTGACCAGCTACTGGTACACCAAGAACAGCGACACCAAGAACACCGTGCTGCAGGTGTTCGACGACTGGACCAGCAACTTCTCCACCGAAGCCAAGATCGGCTATTCGCAGTTCTCGCAGGTGCGCACGGTCGATACCCAGCAGCCGCAGGTCTTCGTCAATCTGGGTGCTGGCGGCAAGGCGCCGTTCGTGGATCTGGGCGAGGACCAGTTCAGCCATTACAACGTGCTGGACATCAAGACCTGGAAGGCGCTGTTCGCCGGCACGCTGTACCTGGATGAGCACACCATCAAGGGTGGCGTCGACTTCCAGCAGAACAAGATCTACAACCTGTTCGGCCGCACCCAGTTCGGTGCCTACACGTTCTGGGGCATCGACAATTTCGAGAAGGGCATCTACAACTCGTACAACATCTACCAGCCGGCCGCAGGCTACACGCTGGACGATGTGGCTGCTGCCTGGACGCTGCGCCAGTATGGTTTCTTCCTGCAGGACACCTGGCAGCCGACGAGCAACCTGTCGGTGCAGTACGGCGTGCGCGTCAATCTCAACAAGACGGGTGACAAGCCGGTCTACAACCCGACGTTCACCAATGCCTTCGGCTATCGCAACGACAACACCATCGATGGCATGAAGCTGATCGAGCCGCGCCTGTCGTTCAACTACAACTTCGACAGCGAGCGGATGATGCAGATCCGTGGCGGCGTGGGCCTGTTCCAGTCCAATCCGCCGACCGTGTGGATGACCAATCCGTACCAGAATAACGGCATGACCACGGCCACCTACCAGGTGTTCAATGACGACGGCCTGCAGCCGGGCGTGGGCAACGACCTGCCGGTGTTCAGCCCGGATCCGTTCGCACAGAACCTGCCGCCGCCGGCCAGCTCGAAGATGAACGTCGACACGGTCGATCCGAACTTCCAGCTGCCGTCCGTGTGGAAGGTGAGCCTGGCGTTCGATCGCGAGCTGCCGTGGCTGGGTACGATCTTCTCGGCTGAGTACCAGCGGATCATCACGCGCAACGGTATCCTCTACCAGAACATCAATATCGGCGATCCGAACGGCACACTGCCGGACGGCCGCAACAACTACTACAAGACGCTGGGCCAGGCGCCGAAGTCGGGTGATGCACGCACGAATGCCAACCCGGCGTTCTCGGGCACCTCGACCCTGCTGACCAACACCCACAAGGGCCGCGCCGAAGCATTGACGCTGTCGTTGAAGAAGCCGTTCTCGGAAAGCTGGTTCGGCAGCGTGGGCGTGACCTTCGGCAACGCGACCGAAGTCAACCCGGGCACCTCCAGCCAGGCCAGCTCGAACTACTCCAATAGTGCCTGGGTGAATCCGAACGAGGATGTGGCCTCGACGTCGAACTACGCGATCAAGCAGCGCCTGAATGCCTCGCTGACCTGGCAGCACCGCTTCTTCGGTGACTACGTGACCAGTGTCAGCGCGTTCTATGACGGTCACAGCGGCCAGCCGTACAGCTGGACGTTCGGCAACGATGCGAACGGCGACTCCTACAGCACCGACCTGGTCTACATCCCGAACAAGGGCGATGTGAGCTTCAAGACGGGCACCAGCCAGGCTGTGATCGATCAGTTCTTCAACTTCATCCAGAGCGATTCCTACCTGAAGGACCACCAGGGTGCCATCGCGGGTCGCAACCGTGCTGCATCGGCATGGGTGAACCAGGTGGACCTGAGCTTCCGCCAGGAAGTGCCCGGCATCTTCAAGGGCAACAAGGGCGAACTGCGCCTGGACATCTACAACTTCATGAACCTGTTGAACAGCGACTGGGGTCAGCAGAGCTACGTCGGCTTCCCGTACACCCGTACGCTGGCCAGTTACGAAGGTGTGGATGCGGACGGCAAGTACATCTACTCGCTGCCCACCGACAAGAGCGGCAACTACCAGCCGGGCCAGAAGATCATCTACGACGCCGGTCGCAACACCAAGACCAACGTGGTGTCGCGCTGGTCGGCCATGGTCACGCTGCGCTACACGTTCTAAGCGCATTGGTGGTTTGAAGCCTGGAACCGGTGCCTTTGCGGGCACCGGTTTTTTTTGTGCGCGCTTGACCATGCGCAACCGGCGCGGGAAGCTACGCGGCCTGCTCCGCTTGGCGCAGGCGCATGATCCGCGAAGAGCGGCAAGGAGAAGCACTCGAATGAGCGACACATACGCCGGTGCGCCGGCAAAGCCCGGCACCGTCAGCGCACGCATCTCCCCGATCGGCGGCCTGGACGTCCTTTCCCGCAACGAGGTGGCGCGCCTGCGCGGCGCCAGCGGCTCGGGCCTGCACGCGCTGCTGCGCCGTTGCGCGCTGGCGGTGC